>Ga0209810_1001015_pt1 | contig 48096 bp, 55 predicted proteins | sample Coa_R1_7_FD_187159 | JGI IMG/M metagenome (GOLD analysis project Ga0209810, IMG submission 187159) | Surface soil microbial communities from Centralia Pennsylvania, which are recovering from an underground coalmine fire - Coalmine... | ecosystem: Environmental > Terrestrial > Soil > Unclassified... | reverse complement strand
TGATAGTAGATAAAGCCTATGACAGTGACCCACTGGATGAACAGTTGGCACAAGAGGGAATACAGATGATAGCTCCTCACAGAGACAACAGGACTAAGGCTCCTACTCAAGACGGCAGGAGTTTGAGACGCTACATTGGAAGATAGAACGTCTGTTTGCTTGGCTGCAGAACTATCGGCGATTGATTGTGCGCCATGACTATAAGATAGAGAACTTTGTTGGTTTCGTGCATCTTGGATGTATATTGATTTTACTCAAATCCTATTTATGAGACTGCTTCTAATAATAACTATGCACAATTAACTAGAAGCAGTCTCATAAATCCTGCTATTGTCATTCTGAAGGAGTGAAGCGACTGAAGAATCTTGCTTAATACGCGTAAATCTAAGATTCTTCGCTTCGCTGATTCTTCGCTTCGCTGATTCTTCGCTTCGCTGATTCTTCGCTTCGCTCAGAATGACGGATGCTATTTATGAGACTGGTTCTAATAGATTTGGTATGAGGGGATTGGAAGTCATATTGCCACGCAAGTCCAACAATGAGCCGATACACATAGTGGTAGATTCTACGGGACTAAAGGTACATGGGGAAGGAGAGTGGAAAGTGAGACAGCATGGATACACAAAGAGGAGGACATGGAGGAAGTTGCACCTGGCAGTAGATGAATCTGGTGGGCAGATAGAGGCAGTAGGGGTCACAACAAATGGTATAAGTGATGGGGAAATGCTTGAGAAGTCGCTAGGGCAGGTTAGAGGGGAGATAAAGCAAGTCTCAGAGGATGGAGGATATGACAGGTGGGACTGTTATAAGGAGATTTCTAAGAAGGAGGCAGTGGCAACAATATTACCCAGCAAGGGTGACTGTATTCAAATACACGGCAACAGCACAAAGCAGAGGTTAGCAAGAGACGAGAACATATTGAGTCGCTCCCTATTCTTTGTCACATTTATACAACAAAGCCACCGAGAGGTATAGTTTTTCCTCAATATACGTGAGTTTCTCATAGTAGAAGGCCTATTTTCTTTGTATAATAGTCGTGAGGAGTTTTGTCAGTCTCAATATCTTTTGGATGTGGAGACCTAATATCTCTACATCCAAACCTTTTGTTATCACCGAGAGTAGCACAATATGTTTGGAAGAGGGGTAAGGCTAGCTAGGATTTTTGAAATTGAGCTCTGGATTGATTATTCATGGTTAGTGATTTTTGCTCTCCTTCTCTGGAGCCTGGCTGGTAGCTACTTCCCACATGAGTATCCAGGATTAGGGCCAGTAGCTTATTGGATTATGGGTGCTGTTTCAGCGGTTCTTCTTTTTGTCCGTGTCCTTCTCCACGAACTTTCACATTCTTATGTTGCGCAAAAATCCGGTATAGCAGTTCCAAAAATCACACTGTTTATCTTTGAAAGTCGTCTTCATACGCATCTCCACCTTCAAATGTATTAACCTCTATACCAGATCTAAACGGATCAAGAAAACTCCTAAGAATATCAGTGACTGTTATGATTCCCACCAGTTCTCCTGTACTAGAAACAACAGGGAGTGCATTAAACTTGCGATCACTGATTATTCGAGAGGCCTCTTCCACTGTTGCATCTTCTAATATGGTGACCGGGTTAGGAGTCATGACATCATCTACTCTAGGGTCCAGCTCTGTAAGGGCTGGCCTCAGGTCTCTATCCGTAACCATTCCTATGAGTGCTCCATCTTTAACCACAGGAAACTGGCGAAAACCGTACTTCTTTAGAAGATGAAAGGCGACTTTAGCGTCTTCTTTTGGGGTTATAGTAGCGGGGTTTGAAGTCATATGGTTCTTTACAATCATAGTTTTTTACCTCCCTTTACCTTTTAATGGCTTCAGTCCCAATCCTCATTGCAAGCCCAGGGTTTTTTATTTCTTTAAGTTGCAATAAACATGCCAAGGGATTCCCTTGAGTATTTTAGGCATCTAGGGTATGGAAATAGTGTCAGATGTAAGGGAATAGGACACGTTTCTAATTGTTAGAATCAATAATTACAGGTGGTTTAATTTGGTACTGAAAATGCAATGTAGATCAAATAGGGTTTAACAAAATGAGAATTGAGATATATGTCTCTTTTATTATGGACATATGTCCTTGACAGAGACTTTATATAAATAATAAGATAGAATTATAGAAATTGGATTGTTGCCTTACTGGAGGATGGAGGGTTAATACAGAGGTGGAGTCGGTTTCCTAAAGGCTTTCTCTTCGCGGTTTGCTCCTTACAAATCTAAGGATTTTTATAACCAAAGACAAAGTAAGGAGGGATTATGGATTTACAGGGAGCGGTTCAGATAGCAAAGAGGGAATGGGAAAACATAAGGCTATCGCTCTGTATGTGCGGCGATATAGGAGAATTTGATTCAATAAACCACATAGACGGTAGCTCTAATATTGTGTCTGAAACCATACCTCTTATTAGAAATCTCATAGGGATGGAAAATAAGCTCTCTACTGGGCAGGGATTTTATTGGCTGGGACTTTAATTCCCATGCGGCGAAGGCAAAGCTCAAGGCAATAGTGTATAAGTTTGCGACATGGCAGAGTAACCCTGATAGTTACATTCAGGATTAGGGAGCAGCTAGAGCCTCTTTGGTATGGTCTATCATTAGCCATGGATTTTACCGAGGAATTCTCTGAATTTATCTCTTCATAAACTTCTGTGTATTATATACATCCACATTTTCTTCGGGTGCTTTCAAGCTTTTAAAACCATGGTATAAAAGAACATCGTATATGATCTTTAGTGCTCCCGACAAGAAAAATGGCACATTGAGCAGCAGCGGGTTAGCAATCATTAATCCGCTTAAAGCGGGTGATATTGACGCGCCAACTGAACGCGCAATTATCGTCACCCCTGAAGCGGCTGATCTTTCATCAGGACTGACTACTGCCATTGCATACGACTGACGGGTAGGGACATCCATTTGCGAAATGCTGAATCGTAACAGAAGCACCCCGATGGCTAACGGCAGACTTGGCATAAGCGGTATCAGTCCTAGTAACACGTTGGATGGAATATGTGTGTACACCATGGTATTGATCAGTCCGATACGTGCTGCGATACGCGCGGCCAGCAGCGCCGAGATGCCAGCAAGGACGTTTGCGCCAAAGAAGATACTACCGAGCACGGCTGCATCAACGCCGAATTTGACATAAAACCAATATGCCATAATGGTTTGCACCACAAGGCCGCCTCCAAACGCATCCAGGGCAAACAATGTGCTTAGCTTCACAACGATCCGCCGTGAGCGGTGTAATCCAAATATCCGCTTAGCGGGCAACGGGTCTGTTTCAGAACGGACTTCAACCGCTGCCGAGAGACACATAAACATCCCGACTAAGACCATACCGCTTACCGCGTACCCGATCAAAACCGCACGGTATGACTCGATCGTTGTCCATCCCGCTGTTTGTAGCGTTTGAGCAAGAAATCCACTACTTAGCGCGCCCAGGGCAGTAGCGAATGAGCCAACCAGGTTATACCAGGCAAAGACATGGGTACGCCGTTCATCCCGGAGCAGCTGCGAGAGCGCAGCCTGCTCGATTGAGAGGAAAGGGCCAATCTCATTCCCACTTGGGCTGATCACGCCGACAATCGCGGTTATGATAAGCAGGAAGGGGTTATGCGTGAAGGCAAACACCAAACCCGCCAATGTCATCAGCGCTGCGCCGACAACCAAGAAACGCCGCCTGCCAAAACGGTCAGCGGATGTTGTTAAGGCGAGCGAAATGATGGCATCACCAATAAGTGTGAGCGTCAGGAGTATGCCAATCGTTTGCTCACTCAGTCCAACTTGTGCCAGATATAACATAAGAGTGACAGATAAAAATCCGTATGCAAACAACCGTGTAATCCGTGTACTGAATAGCAGAATTGTGTCAGTTCTTGAACCTACCATTTGGCTTATCATGTCGGATCATTTCTTGACAACACCATATAGCGCGTCATACACAATTAGCGGCGTTAACTCCATGATCGTTTTTGTATCCCAGATTCTGGAAGCTTCGGTGATGGCTCCAAGCAGTACCGATTGGTAAGCCGCGCTCCACTAGACAATCAGGACAATGCTGATCACCATAGCCAGAATGGTTAAAATTGTTGAAAAGGCTTTGCAAAGTCGCTTGAGACCACTGATAGGATATATCTCTTAGCCATTCTGTCAGAGATTGCACCACTTTTTGGCAATTTCTATATATGCTTCAACAGCATCTTCAATTTTAGATATGTAACAGAATTCATCTGTCCTGTGAGCCATTGTAAGTTCTCCAGGTCCTAAAATTACAGTTGGAGGATTGTCAAAGGCAGAAGCAAGTATTGACGCATCAGTGAAGTAAGTAGCCCCACGCACTAAAGGACGTTCATGAAGAAATCTCTCCATAACTTCAAAGACTTGTTGTACCCAATTATGCTGTGGATCAGTTGAAATACCACCAACATCTACTATAGGTTTTAATTCAACCTCTTCTCCCAGGTAGAGTTGCAATTCCTCATATACTCTATTATTGTCTTGCCCCGGTATAGTGCGAATATCAATACCAATAACGGTTCTATCAGGGACAGAATTGATATTCATGCCGCCTGAAACTGTACCAATATTAAGAGTCGGCAAACCTAAAATTGGATGGGGCAAAACATTGAAATTGTATTTCTGAAGCCTGGTAATGGCATGGGCGGCTTTGTAAATTGCATTGACTCCTTGTTCGGGCGTTGAGCCATGTGCTGTTACACCAGTTGTATATGCCTCTAGCCAAAGCGCTCCCTTGTGTCCCACCAATGGATAATTTGAAGTGGGCTCACCGACTACAATTGCACCTGCTTCTCCCAACACATTACCAAGTTCAGCTAAATAATGTGCACCTTGACACCCGGTTTCCTCACCTGCAGTAATAACTAAAGTTATTCCTGCCTTACCATTTGATACCCTGGCCAAAGTAATGGCAGCAACAATCATAGCCGCAACCCCCCCTTTCATATCAGTTGAGCCCCTTCCATAAATTTTGTTCCCATCAATTTCGCCAATAAAGGGGTCTTTCTTCCAATCAACTGCACCAAGCGGCACAGTATCTATATGACCTGTAAAACAAATTGGAGCCTTATCTCCATTGCCCCCCATTTGTGCAATAAGGCTTGTCCGCCCTTTTGCAAATTCATAGTAATTGGTTTTAAATCCATCATCCTCTAGCAACTTTCCAATGTACTTTGTACAATCATGTTCTTGTCCTGGGGGGTTGATCGTATTGAAAGATAATAACTTACGAGTCAAAGAAAGGACATCTAAACCCTTTTGCATAAATTAATTCCCAATTATAAATGTCGAGGTGTACAGTTTATTATACGGAATCTTCTCTACATAATCATCACTCTCTAGTATAATTTTCCCATCAACGGTCAGTATATACATCATTTCTAAGTCAGAATTAAGGATATGAGGAATTTTTATGAGGGCTGGTCTTTGATTGGCAAGGGATTATCCATTTGAGTTTCTCAAGGGAAGCAATCAAATGTTGCGCCTCCTGACGTTATAGTACCTTTTTAATCTTTGACACTGCCCCAGCTAAGTTTCTGATACCTATGCTGAAACCCGTAATATCACAGCGAAATGCCTACGTGGTCTCATAGTTAATATCTAGGCGGCGAGGACGGGTTCATTACAAACGTATCATTGTCCGGATTGTTATCTCCCGGACTGACCGATAGAGTGTATTGTGTTGTTGGGTTAAGGGACTGGGGCAAATTACCTATTATCTGAAACGTTGCTCCGGGGGGGAGGCTTGGCACGTCACTGCTTGCAAGATGCTCCGTGACCGGAACACCGTTGACTGTGGTAGTGGCGATGAGCACAACGCTTCGGCCAGCGGGGGAAGTCGTCTCTCCGACATTACGCACGATGCCCACTATAACCGGCCTGGACTGTCCCGTAGTCGGATCGGTGTAAACAGAGTTAAAAATACTCTCAGCGGCCAAATCAGCAGGTCTTTGTATAACTACTGGCGGAGGCGTTGGCGGTTGATAAACACAGCCTGTAATGCCTAATAAACTCAGAATACTTATAGCTAGAATAATTTTATTCTCCATCTTGTCTTTTCGATATGCTCCCATGGTTATTTACTCCTTCTTTAAGATGTGTTATTTAGCTTCTTCTTTTTCACTAAATTCAGGCGCTTTCTTCAGGAGTCCTTTTACTTTTCTTTGTGCATCCTTTGATAAGTTCTTTTCCAGATATTCGGTGACCGCTTCGCGAATAATCTCGGAATAGCTTTTTCTTAGATCCCACTTAGCCTCTTCAAGAATGCCCATGAATTCTTTACTGGCTTTGATGGTTAAAATTTTTTTCATTCTTGTCTCTTCTCTTGCCGGTCTACCTGGTTTGCTCATGGCTCCCAATTATAGCGAGTTTCAAAAGTATGTTAATACTACCCTTATGGTATCGGCATTACAATATTATTGTATTACTATACAGTATAATGTCGGAAGAAAATAAAGCAGTTAATATACATAATACCGCAAATAGGTATGAGCAACAGGTTAGGTACAATGCCACTAAATAAAAAGGAGGTGAGCACCTTATGAATAAACAGAAGAATCATTATGACAGGTATGGGGACAAAATTGGATACACCATACCCGTCAGAGCCATAGTCGTACGTAAGTCCCAACTTCTCATTCACTTCTAAAAAGCCCTAGTTTTTCCCCATCACAACCGATATAATCTATTCGGGAAGTTTGTACTCTGCGGCACACTGGTGGAGGGTAATATGACCGACAAGTTCCGGGCGTTAGTTGTAATGAAAGATGGTGATCGGCAAGGCGCATCAATCACCGAGCTGACCGATGCCGATCTCATGGACGGCGACGTCACCGTCGCGGTCGAACATTCGACAGTAAACTACAAGGATGGCCTCGCGATAACGGGTAAGGCTCCGGTCATCCGCAAGTTCCCGCTCATCGCGGGTATCGACTTGGCCGGGAGGGTATTGCGTTCTGAGAACCCGCGCTTCCACGAAGGGGACCGCGTTGTACTAAATGGCTATGGTTTGGGTGAAGTGCACCACGGGGGCTACGCTCAGCGGGCCCGCATCAAGGGCGAATGGCTTGTCCATCTCCCTGAAAATATCTCGACCGCGCAGGCCATGGCGATTGGCACGGCCGGCTACACCGCTATGCTTTGTGTGATGACCCTGGAAAGAGAAGGCATAACGCCTGCCAGCGGCGATGTGCTCGTGACTGGTGCTGCTGGCGGTGTGGGTTCGGTCACGATCGCGCTCCTTGATAAGCTCGGCTACCGCGTTGTCGCCTCTTCCCGCCGGGCCGAACAGGAAGGTGAATATCTCCGAGGGCTGGGCGCTGATGAGATCATAAACGCTCGGGAGCTTTCCGAGCCGGGGCGCCCACTAGGTAAGGAGCGCTGGGCGGGTGCAGTGGACTCAGTCGGCAGCTACACGCTGGCTAACGTGCTCTCGCAGACTAAGTATGACGGTGTGGTGGTGGCCTGTGGTCTGGCACAGGGATCGGACCTACCCGCGACAGTCATGCCATTCATCCTGCGCGACGTGACGCTCGCGGGCGTTGACTCGGTCATGGCCCCGCGCGAGAAACGTGAAGAGGCCTGGCGCCGCCTAGCAACCGACCTTGATCTTGCGAAGCTCGACAGTATGACCTCACGGGCAACACTCGATGAGGTCTTGACGCTGGCGGGTGAAATCCTCGCAGGAAAGACGCGTGGGAGGGTGGTTGTAGACCTTTGAATACTGAACAGCAGGATATATCGCAAGTCCTTTTTTTCTATTCCTCCAAGATAACCATTTGTGTATGCAGATAAACCAAGCTGGGTAGCACAATAAAATTTTATATTTATAATAAATATACGACATCACATGAATAGCGATCTTACTAATCAGGGAATTAATTGAACTCTGTTATTGCTTTTGTCTAAGATAATCATAAGTCAGGATAAAATAATAAATTTTAACGATTTTGACTGCTTGGAAATTGGCGTCCCCGAGGGGATTTGAACCCCTGTTACCGCCTTGAAAGGGCGGTGTCCTAGGCCTACCTAGACGACGGGGACGTTAAACGCGGACTTTGAATTTGCCGGCCTTTCAGTCGTTTGACTGAACACTCCAATTTCCATTAAAACGGACGCTTACCACAGAGTTGGCGTTCTGAAATTCAAGATTAAATGAGCCGTGCAGGACTCGAACCTGCGACCCTCTGCTTAAAAGGCAGATGCTCTACCAGCCTGAGCTAACGGCTCAATGCAAACAAGAACTATATCACGTCATCAACTATTGTCAAAATCTCCTTTCACCTATCTTAGCCGCAGGGTTGGCGGGGAATGTGGATGATTGAAAGCGTGTCCACCTATTGTTTGTTACCAAACTAGTTAACGCCCTTTTGATTATGGTAGCTTCAAAGTTATTTTCAAGTATTATTAACTGACCGCTGCTTCAGTATATGTATGGGGAAACTTGAATTAGGAGGTCTTTAAATGAAGAAATCAATTTCTGATTTGTCAGACGATTTTTATAAAGGGAAGAGGGTATTTGTTCGAGTTGACTTTAATGTCCCTGTAGAAAAAGGGAGGATAAGAGAGGACTATAGAATCAGAAGGTCAATTTCAACTATCGAGTACCTGGCTAAGAGGGGAGGGGCGGTAATACTCGCTTCCCATCTTGGAAGACCCAAAGGGAAAGTGGTGCCTGAATTGTCTTTAAAGCCCATTGCACAGCGGCTTTCCGAAGTGCTTAGAGTCAGGGATGTAAAATTTGTTGATGGCTGTGTTGGAAAGAATGTCAAAGATATTGTCGGTCAACTTGCGGGAGGCGAGGTTTTACTCCTTGAAAATCTGAGATTTCATAAAGAAGAGGAGGTGAATGATATTGAATTTTCCAAGGAACTGGCATCATTAGCCGATATATATGTAAACGATGCTTTTAGTACATCGCATAGGAAGCACGCATCAACCTATGGCATAGCCTCCTTTTTTGAGTACAGGGTAGCTGGGTTTTTAGTTCAAAAGGAAATTGAGGTCTTAGGTAAGGTGAGGGATAACCCGGATAGACCCTTTGTCGTAATCGTGGGTGGTGCAAAGATTAAAGACAAGATAAGTGCACTTAAGAGTTTGATAAGTAAGGCCGATAGAGTCCTTATAGGTGGAGCTGTTGCATATACGTTCCTTGCTTCTAAAGGAATCTCAGTTGGGGATTCAATGATAGAGGAAGATTTCCTGGATTGGGCGAAGGAGGTTATGATTCAAAGTGAAGAGAAGATTTTCCTACCTGAAGATTACGTAACTGCACCCAGCGTGGGGAAAAGGAGAGAGATAAAACTAACTTACGGTGAAATTCCTACTGGATTCAAGGGATATGACATTGGTCAGAGCACAACAGCAAGGTACACGCATGAGATAATGAAAGGGGAAGGAACAGTGTTTTGGAATGGTCCTATGGGGGTTTTTGAAGTGGACGAATTCTCACACGGAACCGTTGATGTAGCCAGGGCACTTGCACTTGCCTACTGGAGGGGGGCACACACCGTTGTAGGTGGTGGAGATACGGTGGCTGCGTTAAGAAAGGCCGAGGTTTTAGAAAATGAAGTGGACTATGTCTCTACGGGGGGAGGTGCTTCACTTGAGTATTTAGGAGGCGGAGAGATGCCGGGGATCTCGATTCTGAATGATAAAGAATGAAGGTCTCTTTTCAGTTTATCAGCCCAAATCAGAGAATTTGACCAGTGTTCCTCTTTTTGCACCGTATCTAAATATAGTTATGCCCTTAACGCCCTTTTCGTATGCCAGTAAAAGGCCGATGCAATATTCTCCCTTCTGGCTCTGTTCGGGAGATTTACTGTCTTTGACACTGCATTGTCCGTATATTCCTGAAAGGCAGCCTGCATCTCAATGTGGTCTTCGGGGGGGATTTCGAGTGCTGTCTTGAAGAGCCTTCTGACATCGGGTGGTATGTTCTTTATACCCCTGAGATTTCCTGTTCTTAAAATCTTATCCATTATTTCCTCTGTATGGAATCCCCGCTTTTTAGCGATTTCAACGAAATATTTGTTTATCTCATACAGTTCTGTGTCAAGGACAAGCCTCTTATAGGCAATGGCGAATAGTGGTTCAATACCGCTTGAGCAATCCGCTATTATTGAGAGCGTTCCTGTAGGTGCAATGGTAGTCGTTGTGGCGTTCCTTACCCTGGGCATACCCGGTGCGTCATAGATTGACCCTCTGAAATTCGGAAAGACACCGCGCTTTTCTGCCAGTTCAGCCGATGCTTCCCTTGATCTGTCCCTTATAAATCTCATTACACTTCTTGCAGTTTCAAACGCCTTCTTGTGGTTGTAAGGAATCCCCAGGAGTATGAGCATATCGGCCCAACCCATGACGCCGAGTCCTATTTTCCTGTTACCCTTATGCAATCCCTTCAATCTCGGGAAGAGGGTAAGTATTAACATCAATAGAATTATCTAAAAACCTTACAGCAGTTCTGATGTCACTGCCCAAGGAATCATAATCTACAGCCTTACCTTTGACATACTTAGATAGATTCATTGAACCCAGTACACACGCCTCGTAGGGCAGAAGCGGTTGCTCTCCACAGGGGTTTGTACTTTCAATCTGTCCTATTTGCGGTGTTGGGTTTGTCCTATTGATTCTATCTATGAATATTAATCCGGGGTCGCCGGTCTCCCACGCGCTCTCAACAATCTCATCGAAGACGGCCTTTGCCATGAGTCTTCTTACAACCTCATTTGACCTCGGGTTGATGAGTTCGTATTCTCCATCCCTTTTTAGCGCCTCCATAAATGCATCCGTCACAGCAACAGAGATGTTGAAGTTTGTCAACTCTCCTTCATTTCTTTTAACCTGTATAAATTCCAGTATATCGGGGTGGTCTATTCTGAGAATTCCCATGTTTGCTCCACGCCTTGCCCCTCCCTGCTTTATCACCTCCGTAGCCGTATTATAAATCCTCATAAAAGACACGGGGCCGCTGGCAATTCCGCCCGTTGACCTTACGATATCTGACCTTGGTCTCAATCTGGAAAATGAAAAGCCCGTTCCGCCACCGCTCTGAAGTATCAACGCTGCATTCTTTAATGTGTCGAATATGCTCTTCATGGAGTCTTCCAGGGGGAGGACAAAACACGCAGCAAGCTGCCCCCCCCGATTTCCCGGCATTCATTAGGGCGGGAGAGTTGGGAAGAAACTTCAACGAAGCCATAAGATCGAAAAAACTCTCTTCCCAGTAATCAACCTCTTTATCATAGAGTTCTTCAACATTAGCTATATTGTGGGCAACGCGCCTGAACATATATTCGGGTGTTTCTATAACATTGCCCTTTTCATACTTCAACAAATAACGGGCATTCAAGATTTTTAATACATTCTCTGTGAGTTCCATACAGAACTATATTATCCAATTTTATAATTGCTTGAAACCCGCGCGCCGACCCTAGAAAGTGGTATATTGATAAAGTGGAAGCACTTGTTGAGACGGGAGAAACATAAACATGATTAAAGCGATTATTTTCGATTGGGGAGGAGTCTTAATAGATGATCCCATCCCAGGGCTTATATTATATTGCTCTAAATATTTGAACGTTTCTGAGGGGGAATTTAAGGGGGTTCTTCGCAGGTTCAGACCCGATTTTGAGAGGGGAATGATTTCAGAGGATGTATTCTGGGAAAGGGCTTGTTCGGAACTCGGAGTTCCAAAACCAAACATAGAATCATTATGGGGGGATGCATTCAGGAGCGTATATTCGGAAAAAAGGGAAGTGTTCTCCCTGGCTTGCTCTTTAAAGGAAAATGGCTATAGAGTCGGTTTCTTATCCAATACGGAGGTGCCGCCAATGAACTACTTTTATGAGAAAGGATATAGGTTTTTCGATGTGGCTATTTTTTCCTGCATAGTGGGGGTAAAAAAACCTGAAAGGGGGATTTATGAAATAACTTTGAACAGGTTAGGTGTACAGCCAAAAGAGGCTGTCTTTATAGATGACAAAGAAGAGAACATTAGGGGCGCGGAAGGGGTGGGGATAAATGCGATTTTGTTTAAGAGCCTGGAACAGTTAAAGAAGGAACTGTCTAATTTTTCTATAAGAATTTAGAATGGCCATTTGGCATCTATGACAATGAGCTTATCGCCAAAGTGAGAGAGACGGGGTATGTGGCCGCATTCACGATGGAGCGGCGTTACGCAAATATCTCCGATAACATCATGGCGCTTCCCTGCTATCTCATGACCAATGCGGACATAAGGAATATACTGCACTAGAAAAAACATTGAGTCCCGAAGGGCTATAAACGCGCTTGTGTCAACGAATATTTCGCCTGGTCTTGTATATGATTCTGTCATGCTCTACGGATCCTCTTTGTTCACCAGTTGAAAAATTATCTTCCCCTATGGCCCAAAAAGGGTGCTTTTTCCAGTCCCCCTCTTTAGGCATAGCGTTGTCAATTAATTTTCTGATGTATTCTGCCACGCTTATACCCCTCTTTTGAGATTCTATAGTTAGAAACTTGTGATGCTTTTCTTCCAAATAGATTTGTGTTCTTCGTATGTTGTAATTGTACTATAAGGCTCATATACATCAAAACTCAAGTGAAGAATGGGACTGAGAACTATATTCACCAGAACCCATTAGAAAGCTAATCTGTCAGAATTTAAGATATCTTGACAATTCTATTTAAATCTGATACTGAAAAATAAAAGAAAACAGCCTTATCTCGGCGTTGGTAAATACACCGTCTGGCAAGGAGGAGATTCAGACTATCAGCTTAATAGTATTAATGCTAGATGGAGGGAGGACAATGGGGTGGCACTCAAAAAATGTAAAGAATGTGGAAAGAAGGTAAGTGACAAAGCGCAGTTGTGTCTTAATTGTGGAACTCCTAACCCTATCCTACTCTTACTAATCTTCATCTACAGTTTTTCTTTTTGAATGAAAATTGCCTTATCGACTTTTGAAAAAAAATCCTGATAATATTTCTCATCCTCAACTTGTTGAACCTTCAAAACTCCACCTCTGTTGTCCATCACTTTTGCCTGAAAGTTTACACGGACACGAGTTCTCTCACCGAAGGGGCTGACATTTGCGGTTGCTTCCAAAATCATATTCTTTTTCCAAGAAGCATTAACTCCCATGAAAAAAATAGCCAAAAATTTTTCGCCAGAGCTTTCTACATCTACTTCCTTTTCTGCGGTCAAAAGCCCAAGGTCAACGACTGCATTTTTAACTATAAATCCATCATCTTGTAAGACATTCAACATTGCCTTCATTACCATTTTGGTATCATTTGTGTCAAATGTTCTAGTCTGATATTCACGTACCTGAAGCTGGGTCTTTTCAGGCGTGACATTGGTTGAGGCGCAACTAAAAGCGAATAAGGCTATTACAAATGAAACATATAAACTTTTCTTCATGTCATCCCCCTCCTCGCGTTACTAAAATTTGCTGGCGTGGTATGAAAATGATTCTACCACTTTATTATCATTAAACTTTATAACCACAGTTAATGTTTTTTGGGTAGTGCTAACCGCTCCCGATTGCTTTGAGTAAAAACCGAAGAGGTTAAGGATTAAACCAGTTCCCTTGCTATCTTTAGAATATGACGCTTCGGTTGCGATTTTGTCATAAACCCAAGTTTCCTTACCTTCGCTGTCCCTGGTAACAATGTTCGGAGACCCTAAGGCTTCAGCTACATCAGCTTGAGACATCCCAACTCGAATTTGCTTTTGAACAGTACCTACAGTCATTTCTCGCTCTTGCGTGGAAGATAAATTCTGTTCATGCTGAGCAGCACCCATGCATCCCAAGATAAGGCCTATAAACAAGAACAAAAATCCGAAAACAAGTAGATACCTAATCATGATTTATTCCCCCGCTGAGACTATTTTATTGATTCCTTTTTTATGTTAATTGTATACGCAAAAAATCTAGACTAGCAAATCTTGTTTGATAGTCTAGAGCCTTTGCATATATTTACTCCTAGTCAAAAAAGCCCAAATGGAATGATGCAGTAGGCTTAACTGTGTTGATTTTTATTATTCTATCAATAGTGACAATATAGGTTCATACATAATAGACCGGGAATATACATCAGGTCTCCCTAAGTCTGATGTAATCAAAGAAAAATCAAAGGCTCCCCCTCCACCGAATATCAACTATAGTATTAATCGTACTACCAAGCAGGGATTCTTTGCATGCATTGACGAACACAGCTTTGATGAAGCAGCCAATTACGCAACTGAGAAAGATGAGACTGCGTTCATGCAAATGATCGGAAGCGGTGAGTGCATTATGCTAAAGCCCGGAATTAAGGTAACTATCGAGGAGACAAAGATTTTTAGTGGCAAAGTAGTTATTAGACCAGTCGGCACAAGACTGAAATTATGGACTTTTTACGGGGCTATTAAATAGATAAGAAGGATAATGAAATGAAAAGGACGCCTTACCATGTGCAGCTTTGTTTTACTTTGGGATAGAAGGGTGATATTATAATTAGTATATAGTTTTTAATGAGGTAAAAACAAATGAGATTAGCAGAAGTTAAGATTCCAGAGGAATTATTAAAAGAGCTAGATAAAGTATCAAAAGAAACATCTAAGCCCAAGTCATTTCATATCAAAAGAGCAATCAAGGCTTACCTGAAAGAGTATTACGATTTAAAGATTGCTCTTTCCCGCTTGCAAGACAAAGACGATCGTCTAATTACCGATGAGGAATTAAAGAAAGCCCTTGGCTTATAACCTGATTTATAAGAAGTCTGTTATAAGGGATTTGGAAAGTCTCCCTAAAAAGGAAGTTCAAAGAATCAGGAATCAAATAATAGAAGTTCTGCTTAAGAATCCGCATTCATTTCCAGCTTTAAAAGGTGAGTTTGCAGGCTTGCGTAAGTTCCGTGTTGGCAAGTATCGAGTGATCTATACCATAGTGGATAACGATGTAATCATCGCAAGAATTGGACACAGAAAAGACGTATATCGCTGAAGATAACCCTAAAAACCTGTCAGTAAGCTTGTCAGTAGCTCCTTTCAACTCCGTGCGGACTGAAAAAGCAAAGCCCAGGTGTTAAAATAGAGTATGACGAGAACATATAGAAACTCGATAATCGTTTTACTAATGGCGCTCTTTTTATCAATGCCGGGACACGCAATTGAGTACACAAAGGGGAGGGTATTGGATTCTTACACAGGAAACCCCATAAGCGGGGCGTTTGTGACACTGGGTAACGATGTCTCACAGACCGATGAAAATGGCATGTTTATTATGAGTTCTAAGGGAGACAAAGTAGCAGTCAGGGCATGGGGTTATCTGAGAACCGAGCAGGCTATCACCGAACCACTGGAGATAAGGCTGATCCCTTTCAAACCAAAGGCCCTCTACCTCTCCTTCTACGGGATAGGGGAGCGGTCTCTGAGAGAACCCGCGCTCAGGCTTATAGAGGATACCGAGTTAAATGCCCTTGTGATAGATGTTAAGGGTGACAGGGGCAGGATAGTGTACGAGAGTTCGATTCCGCTCGCTTGGGATATAGGCGCTCAAAAGATGATACTCGTCAAGGATATAGGGGGCCTGATAAAATCGTTGAAGGAAAGGGGTATATATACCATTGCAAGGATTGTCGTCTTTAAAGACGACCTACTTGCCACTGCGAGGCCTGATTTAGCGGTAAAGACTAAGAATGGAGGGGTATGGCACGATAGAGAAAATCTCGAATGGGTTGACCCTTCGAAAGGGAGGTATGGGATTACAATATCAATATCGCTGTAGAGGCTGCTCAATATGGATTTGATGAGATACAGTTTGACTATGTCCGATTTCCAGATGCGGTTGGGCTTAAATTTTCCATGGAGAACACGGAGGAGAACAGGGTAGATGCCATATCCGGATTCCTCAGGGAGGCTAAGAGGAGACTCATTCCATATAATGTATTTCTTTCGATTGATACATTTGGTTATGTGTGCTGGAATCGCAACGATTCATATATAGGGCAGAGACTGGAGGAGTTTGCGCCCATTTCAGAGATCGTCCAAGATGCCATTCGCACGGATAAAATTCCAGGGGCTGTCATACTGATTGGTAATCATAATAAGGTCATCTATCGTCGGGCATTCGGCTACCGTGAATTAGAGCCTGAGAAACTGCCTATGACTGTGGATACCATCTTTGACCTGGCATCACTGACAAAGGTGGTTGCAACCACAACAGCAATAATGCAGCTGGCAGAGGCGGGGAAGCTCAGTGTGGAGGATGCGGTTGCCAAGTACTGGCCTGAGTTCGGGGCAAATGGAAAGGAACGCATCACGATTCGGCAGTTGCTCACACACTACTCCGGACTCCGTCCTGACCTGAACCTGGGATCAGAATAGTCGGGCTACGATGAGGCCTTGGGTATGATTGCCTCGGAAAAGCCGGTGTTTCCTCCTGGAACCCGCTTTATTTATAGCGACATCAATTTTGAAATCTTGGGCGAGCTTGTCCGGAGGGTTTCAGGACAGCCCCTTGATGTGTGTACTGCGCCGAGCATATATTCAAGCCACTGGGGATGGAGGACACGGGCTTTAAGCCCTCGCCATCTCTGATTCGACGCATCGCGCCCACCCAGTATATACATGGAAAGATGCTCAAAGGGGTAGTCCACGACCCTACGGCCTACAATATGGGTGGTGTAGCCGGTCATGCCGGACTCTTTTCCACTGCCTCTGACCTCTCCATATTCGCCCAGATGCTCCTCAATGGAGGCGTCATTAAAGGTGTCCGCATCCTGAGTTCGGCCACAGTCGAGAAGATGACAACGCCACAGTCTCCGCCCGGTAGTGTGCCATTGAGGGGATTCGGATGGGACATTGGTTCCCCTTTTGCCTCAAATCGCGACGAACTGCTTCCGGCGGGCTCTTACAGCCACACGGGCTTCACAGGAACCGGCATCTGGATTGATCCTGTCTCCAGAACCTATGTCATTATACTAACCAACCAGGTTCACCCATACGGAAAAGGCAACGCTGGACCGCTACGGGAACAGATTATATCTTTTATCGCTCAGGAGATTGGCTCCGTTTCAGAAGGACAGGTTCTGACAGCAGGCCCTCTCTAAGAGGGTACTATAAACGGATAAAGAGTTCTCTGGCACAGAAATCAGTCAATGGCAAGCTACAAACGGGGATTGACGTTTTGGTTGCCGAGAACTTTGCATCCTTATCGGGGTTACGCATTGGGCTTATTACCAACCATTCGGGTATTGATTCATCAGGACGGGGCACACTAGAACTGATTCACAATGCGCCGGGGGTAAAACTGGCGGCCATATTCAGCCCTGAGCACGGCCTGACCGGAAAGGAAGATGATATAGTTTACTCATCGGTGGAACCCACAACAGGACTTCCTCTATACAGCTTGTATAGTTACAATAAGCGACCAACGGAAAAGATGCTCGATGGCCTGGATGCCCTGGTGTTTGATATACAGGACGTTGGCGTCCGCAAGCGTAATTACTGGTATGATGAGACTGGGCTTCAATGGGTGAACCCCTCGCCAAACCTGCACAGCCTCACAGAAGCGATTCTTTATTCGGGGGTGGGGCTGGTTGAAGGGGCAAACGTGAGCGTGGGTCGGGGTACAGACACACCGTTTGAGCTTTTAGGTGCTCCGTGGATTAATGGTATGGAACTCGCGGTGTATCTTAACAGCCGCAGGATCAGGGGCGTTCAATTCATACCCGTAGATTTCACACCGGGCGACAGTCTTTTTAAGAATCGGCTCTGCCATGGCGTACGGATTATTCTATCGGATCGCAATGCACTGGATTCTCCCGCCTTGGGGATCGAAATTGCCAGCGCGCTCTATAGGCTCTATCCCAATGACTTCCAGATTGACAAAATCCTCGATCTCATTGGGTCACACCAGGTTCTTAATGCCATCAAGGATGGTCGGGACCCTAACTCCATCGCGCTCCAATGGCAGGCACAGCTTGAGCAGTTCCGCAATCTCCGGTCGAAATATCTGCTCTATTAGAGTTTTAATCGGTTATTCAACTAAAAAATTTGTCCTACTTTCTGACATCTGACGGTTTTAATTAGCCCCAAATTCATTGTTATCCTTATATTAGAGGAGGGATAAAAATGTCAGAATCTAAGACATCTGACATTTATTTGAGATTCAACCCCATAAAAACAAAAGAGATTTCAATGGCATCTTTCTTGCAGTTAGAAAGCAGCAGGAAGGAGAGATCAGGCTCCTAAGTATGAAGAATACTAGGACTAATCTTTGAAATACGGGAGGTGTCCCATGAAGACAAAATGGTATGTAGATGCGGAGGCGGATCGGTACTCAATAGCCCACTTTGAGCACTGCCTGAGGGATGTATGCCACGGGTTCGGGATTCCCGTTTTGAAAAGAACCGGCCGTGTGGAGGGCGACGGCTTTTATCACAAGTCTGAATTTCTCTTCCCCGATAATGTGAACGAGGAGGATTTTGATGAGATGCTCAACGACTCATTGACTAGCGATGAGCCTGGGTATTATGAGGAGTAGGTGTGATACCAAGTTAAAAGGGAGAGCTCATTACGGGATTTGCCGATTCTCTTTAGATGAAAATGGATACTCAAAGAATGAGGCTTTTTCGGGATAGAAAGGAAGCCGGGATTAAATTAGCCGAGAGGCTAAGTGGATACAGGACAGTGGAGAACGTTCTCGTACTGGCCCTGCCCCGTGGCGGTGTTCCTGTGGCTTTTGAGGTTGCTAAATCCTTAGAAGTTTCTTTAGAGGTCTTCATAACAAGAAAGTTGAGGTCTCCCAATAACCCTGAGCTTGCAGTTGGAGCATTAGCAGAAAATGGGGAGGTATTTCTTAATGAGGGGTTGCTGGATTACTACTCTGAGGAATATCTGAAACAGGAAATATCATATCAGAGAGAAGAGATAAAGCGACGTCAAGCTCTATATAGAGGCGGGAAGGAATTGCCTTCCCTTTCGGGGAAAACCATTATTCTAATTGATGATGGAATTGCGACAGGAGCAACTATGATAGCTACTATACGTGCCCTCAGGGCTTCCAATGTTAAGAAACTAATCGTAGCTGTTCCGGTTGCTCCCCATGAAATTATTAGAGAGTTGTCGAGATTAACCGATAAGCTGGTTGTACTTTACACTCCTTCCTCTTTTATAGCGGTAGGGGTGTATTATGTGGATTTTAGACAAGTATCCGATGATGAGGTGAAGGAGTACATAGAGAGGGCTAAAACTGTAGGCAGATCTCACGAGGAGGCAAAGGCATGAAGAAGATAGAGTTTATAGGAAAGGGTATTGATGTATCGGATGATCTCAAAAGTTATGTTGAGCATAGGTTTTCCGCGTTTGAACGCCACTTAAAGGAAGTAGGCGAGGGTGAAGTGGAAATAGTTGTAACCTTTACCGTAGAAAAGCATAGGCAGCGTCATCGTGTTGATATTGATGTTTATCTTAAAACCCCTGGTGGTGGGGCGTTACATGCATGGGAAGAGAGCAAGGACATCCATATATCACTCGAATTTGCCCTTGATGATATAGAAAGACAGCTTAACAGATTGAAAGAGAGGCGCTTAGAACAAAGAAAAGAGATAGCACGGGAGAAGGCGAAGGGCCTTACCGAGGAGGTTTCTCGTCCTCTCTCTGAACTTATAGTGGAGGAAAAAATCAATGCGGCAAAGCCCCTTAATGTGGAGGAGGCCTTAATGACCCTACAGGATGAGGGGAGGTTCTTCTTGGTTTTTAGAAATGCTGAAACGGGCGAAGTAAACGTTATATACAGGAAAAAAAGTGGGAATTACGGTTTCATATCGCCTTAAAAATAGAAGAATAGGAATTTGTATATTACCCATTAAATCATATATCTTTGATTACCTCTTGGAGGAGCATTGAAATATCTATAACCCTTATCTTCCCTTTTGATTTTTGGGGGATGGAGTTGGTCACATAGATTTGCCTGATGGGGCTTTTCTCTAATTTCTCTCTGGCATTCCCGCCAAATATACCATGGGTGGCGTAAACATAGACTTCCTTGGCCCCTTCAGCGATGAGTTTTTCAGTTGCTTTGATGATAGTGCCACCCGTTGCTATCATATCATCAACAATCACTACCCTCTTTCCCTTGACATTGTCGCTTACCTCGATGATCTCGACCCTTTTGTCGGTAATACGCTTCTTCTCCATACGGATTACGGGTAGCCCGCACTCCTTTCCAACCGCACTTGCAAATGGTATGCCGCCTTTATCTGGAGCAACAATGGCATCCATTCGATTGGTCAGAGAAGAAACCAGATGCAATGGCAGAACATTTTCATAGTCGAGGTATCGTTCTGCTCTCTGGCTGTGCATGTGGAGAACTACGACCCTTTTTAATCTGAAGTACTGTAGAAAATCAGAAACGACTTTGATGCTTAGGCACTCTCCCCTTTGTGTTATTCTGTCCTGTCGGGCATAGGCAAAATAGGGGATGAGTAGATGTATCTCGGTTGGTAGGCGTTGGAGTGCATCGAGAAGAAAAAACAGCTCTAATAGGTTTTCTGCGGGAGGATTGGTATTGGCAATGACACAGACTTTACCACTGACCTCCTTCTCAACGCGAATGTACTTTTCACCATCGCTGAATGTCTTGGATATATATGTCTCTTTTGCACCGTCTATTTTCGGTGCCAGGTGCTGCGTCGAAGGCGTAAAAAACAGCTTCACTCGTCTATTTCCCCAAGGTTTTTATATCTTCTCCAAACACTATACAGAATTTAATCCAATGGCTCGGAGAAGTTAGCTACAATGGGTTTTACTAACTTCCTAAAGTCATTGTAGCCCATCCTTATTACATCAATGTGGGTTCCCGCATTAAAGGCGATTTCCTTGTCTTCGGATAAGGCTGAGGCGACATAAACCGGCAGTTTGTAGAGATTTCCAAAAGGCGGCATAGCACCTACTTCACAATCGAGAAATAGGTCTTTAAATTCCCTCTCATCCGCCAGCCTAATTTCTCCCTTACCCATTACCTCCTTAAGCAAATTAAAATTGATTTTATGGGTAGCGGGCAAGACCGCCATAGCATAGCCATCCTGGGCCTTTACAATCACGGTTTTGGCTAGCTCCTTACCGGGAACGTGTATAGATGCGGCTATCTCCTGTGCTGTGTATGCCGGGGAGTGGCTGATCTTAACGTACTTAACTTTGTTTTCGTCGAGATACTCTTTTAATTTTCTTAATATGCTCATTTTTCTTTCCTCCTATTGCCTATGCATAGTTGCAAATCCCATACCAGAATGAGACCAAATACCTTGGATTTCTTATGTATCGGCTGCAACCGATAGAGGAGAACAACTTCCTTAATAAAGATAGTGGGCTTGAGAGGGAATTTCCACTGAATGGGTAATCTTATTCGGTTATATAAGGGGCTTATTATAGTGGGTTTAAGCCCTCGTTTCGAAAATAGGTGTCCGATGTCAGAGAATCCGACAAAAACTCAACTACTGACGACTTTATTTCTTAGGGGCTTTAGAGGGGGATTAATAAAAAAGGCGAACTTGATTCGCCTTTAGGCAGGAGCTCCTCACGAATGAGGTCTTGCCGCTTCATTATTAACTCTTTCCAATATTAATCTAATCATCTTCTTCTAGACTGCAAGGGGTTTCCCTTTCTTTCTCAGCGATTCAATCAGGCTCTGTTTAAGGTCCCAGAGCCTCTGTGTAAGGGAGACATGGTAGATATGTGGATTCACGATACGCTTGACACCGGAGTCCAGACGGTCAACATCGGCCTGGCGTTGATGGCGTATTTCTTCTATTGAGGGGAGGTTATACACCAGTTTCCCTTCCCTCAGTATTTCTACCAGGAGTTGTTCAATCTCGGTGATACTGCCATGATCGAGTACCCTATACTTTGTGTAGTCAGAGGGATGTCGCAATACAATTTGCCCCATCTCCCTTGGGTCTTCATCATCCAGGCTGAGAAGGTCGGCAGTGGCCATGCCCCTTTTATCGTATACACGCCAGACGAGTTTGTGTCCCGGATTTAGTGTTTTACTCAACGAGTCTGTAACCTTTATTGCCGGTAGCCAATTGCCTTTATTATGAACGGCAACCAATTTATAAACACCGTCTAATGCGGGATCACCCTCTGATGCAATCAACTTAGTGCCTACGCCATATATAAGACGATTAATAATATGGTTGGGGTCTAGGCCGTAACGCGGTGCCTCTTCAGTGATCTGGGTAACGATCTGCCAGATGACCAGTTCATCCAGCTTGTTCGATAACACAATCTTTGTGTCCGTGAATCCCGCCTCATTCAACATCCTTACGGCCTGGATGCTGAGATATGCCAGGTCGCCTGAGTCCAGCCGGATTCCTACAGGCTCATGGCCCTTTCGCCTCAGTTCCTCGAATACCTTTATGGCATTGGGAATCCCGCTCTCCAGTGTGTTTATGGTATCAACTAATAAAACACAGTCATCGGGATATACATCGGCATAGGCGCGAAATGCCCCCAACTCCCCCTCTCCTAACGCCATATAAACCTGAACCATGCTATGGGCATGTGTACCCTGTGGGGGGTATCCCAGAATATGCGAAATTCCCGTGTTGGAGGTAAAGTCGGCCCCACCGATAAGGGCTGCCCGCGCACCGGCATTGGCTGCCTTGTCTTGGGCACGCCGCATTCCAAACTCGACTATAAGTCCGCCCTGGCTACTCTCACGCACCCGCGCGGCTTTTGTGGCTATAAGTGTCTGATAGTTAAGGAAATTGAGCAGTGGTGTCTCCAGAATCTGTGCCATAGCCAGGGGGCCCTGAACGACGGTTATGGGGACGTTAGGATGAACGACGCGACCCTCCGGGATAGCGAGCATTGAAATACTACTGAAATTACCATTCGCCCGAAGCCATTTTAGAAAATCCTCTTGAAAAAGCTGTGCTCCGTTTCGGCTCTTCTGACTGCGCATATACTCAATATCCTCATCCCGAAAATGGGCCTCCTGCATCCAGTCAAGAAGCCACTCAAGGCCCGCATTGACGCAGTAGCCGGCCTTGTGATTGCCATAATCGGGACAGCGGCGGAAGAAGTGGTCAAACTGTACCGTCTTCTCATGCAGACCCATCCGATAGTAGAGTTGAGCCATAGTGAGTTGGTACTGGTCTGTAAATAAGATTCCTTCAGCCGTCTTCTGATCCGATTGCTTCATTTGCCTGTATTATATATTTTAAAATTATAGAATTATTTGTATATGTGCCCTTGATAGAATAAATAAAATATGAGAAAAAAGCCACGAGTAGGGCTTTTAGGCGGGACATTTAATCCGATACACATCGGTCATCTCCGTGCGGCGGAGGAAGTGCGGGAGATTCTTGCACTTGAGAAGATTTATTTTATCCCTGCTGCTATGCCGCCCCTTAAAGACATGACAAAGATAGCATCACCCGATAGCCGAATAAAAATGGTGGAGATTGCTATTCGGGGAAACCCCTTTTTTGAACTCTCTGATGTTGAGATTAAGCGTGAGGGAACCTCATACACCGTTGATACACTCGGATATTTTGTCTCTAATTTCCCTGAGTTTGAGTTCTACTTCATTCTCGGTACCGATCTCTTTCCTGAGATGGATACATGGAAGGAATATAAGAAGCTCTTCGAAATCTCGAATTTTGCTGTGATTACAAGGCCAGGTTTTCCGCACACTGATTCAATTCCACCAGCACTTAAAGATGATTTCAAATACCATAAAAATGAAGGAGGTGTAATATTCTACATGCACAAGAGTTCTAAACTACTGGCTCTGGTGCAAATCGAGGGGATTCAAATATCTGCAACTCGGATAAGGAATCTGTTAAATAAGGACAGGTCTATTAAGTACCTGGTTCCCCTTTAAGTAGAGAAGTACATATTAGAGAACAATCTCTACACTACGGATGATTTTTGACACGAAACCACTAGCCGAGATCAGGTTTTTGCGTAACCCTTTTTTTCAAAATTGCGGAGACGGGCAAGGATGAAACCGGTGAGATGGATGAGTTACATTTTAACATTCCAGGCTCTAGGAATTTTACAACGTTGTCGTAATTGTCCGTTTCAACTATATAAGTGATGGTATGCGAGCCATGCGTGATATAGACATCCTTTAATCTAAGCCCCTCTACATTCTCATTTATAAATAACTTTCTAAAACCCCCTATGTCCTTAGGACAGTCCTTGGGCTCATGAGTCTGAGTTATTAAAAACATCATTTTAGATTCTCCTCCTTTTTAATTTCTCATTTCTCTAATGTTGAAACGTCAATTCCCATTTCATATAACCCTTTCCCTATATTTCCGGGATCATAGAAGCTTCTTAATGTCTCCTAAGAGTTCATCCATTCGGATACCTTGAGGCTTTCCTCAACGCTCCCCTGAATGGCAATGCCTATATCTGCCGATGACAGGGCTCCGGCGTCGTTTAGCCCATCCCCGACCATAATTGAGTTTCCAATGGATTTAATAACCCTCGACTTGTCTTCCGGGGTCTGCTCCCAAAAGGCATTCTTTTGGGGAATGGAGAGCTTTTCAGAAACCTGCCTTACATTGCTTTCTCTATCGCCTGAGAGTATATAGATATTGAATTTTCGTGCCTTGAGTCTGTCAGCGACATATTTGGAATCTCCTTTCAGGGAATCGCCCAACAGAATCTCTGAGATTGGATTTTTATCTCTATATACAATTATCTTTGTTGCTATCACGTCGCTTATGTCATTTTGACGGTTTATATTCCTGTCGGATATGAGCCTGTAAATGTGGTTGTTGACCCTTGCCTCTACTCCCTTTGAGTGTATATGATTAAAATCCTCTACATGAGGCAATGCGAGCCTTCTATCCGAGAGATGAGCTACTATGGCGCGGCCAATGGGGTGATTGGATTCTCTTTCAATAGCCAGAATCGCCGCCTGGTCTTCTTGGGATAGCTTTTCTATGTCCCATCTCAGTATTTTAAATACCCCTCTGGTTAAGGTTCCTGTCTTGTCAAAAAATATGTTTTTTATGTCATGGAGCCTTTCAAAGACCTTTGTGTCCTTTATGAGGAACCCGTTTTCAACCGCTGATTGGAGGGATAAACCGAGTGAAAGCGGAAGGGCAAATACAAACGCGCAGGGGCAGGCAATTAATATAAACGCCATCACCCTGTTTAATCCCTCTGAAGGGCCATAAATCGAAGAAAGCGTAAGAAACGAGGCGATGGCGATTATTCCTACAAATGATGTGAACACCGTTGCATACTTATCGCTGAATGTGGAGAAGTTGATTTTACTCTGATAGTTTTTCTCGACCTCATCCAGTATCCTTCCGATGCGTGTGGATTTCCCTGTGTTTGTTACTTTAATAACGGCCTCATCGGACTCCAGGATTGAGCCTGCAAACACACTGTCATCCTTCAAAACGGTTTGAGGTATGTTCTCTCCTGTAAGAACCGAGAGGTTTAAGTGGGCATCTGGAGAAAGGAGCCTGCCATCGGCCGGAATCCGGTCTCCCATAGCCAACTTGATTTTATCCCCGGGATTAAGGTCGCCGATTGGCTGGAAGAAGTATTGCCTGGTTTGTCATCCCATACGAGAATCCGGTCTGATGAGAATAGATTTCTGTTAAGCGGCTGTTTGCCGGATATTCTTTCCTGGATTCCCTTTAAGAAATATCTGCTGGAGAGAAGGAGGAAAATAAAGTCCGATATCGAGTCGAAGTAAACCCGATCGCTGCCCCGCGTGTAATTATAAACGCTCAGGACAAAACCAGCCACGATGACAAATGCAATTGGTATATCAACGGTTGCGCGCTTTGCCCTTACTGAGGAGAGGACGCTTTTATAGAAGGGAAACGCGCTGTATGTAACTGCCGGGACTGCCAGTATGAGATTTATTAATCCGAACTGCCGGGCGAATATTCCCCTTTGCACCGGAATAAATGGCTGCGGAAAGCAGCATGATATTCCCCGCGCACACGGCTGCGACTGCCAACCGGACAAGGGCTTTTCTATTCTCCCTGCTTTTTAATTCCTTGGCCTCCTTGTCTATTTTAATGGGGTGGGCTTTGTAACCGAATCTCTTTACCATTTCGGGAAAGGCCGAAAACATCCCCGATTTTGCAAATGTCACTTCTGCGACATTTGTGGACATATTAAGTGAAACGGACTCAATACCAATTACGGTTTGTGGAATTCTTTCAATGAGCCACAGGCAGGCAGCACAGTGGATGCCTTCAATGTAGAAATTCATCCTGAGTGGGGATTCTTCGGTTGTGTAGAGCTTTGCAAAGTTATCCTGGTTGAGGTATTCATAACTTTCGGAAGAGACCGCAACGGGTATTTGCCTCTTCTCTCTTACATTTAATGTTTCCTTTAACCTGTAATAATCATCCAGGCCGAGTTGGTGCAAAAGCTCGTGAACAAAGCGGCAGCCCGTACAGCAGAATAGTTTGCCGTTCGATTCTACGGTGGTTGAGGGAACAAGCTCATCACCGCAGTGAAGGCATTGAGTTTGCCTCAAATGATAGCCGGAGGAGCAATTCGCCCCGGGGGTTTGCTGCGTTGGTTCCACCTAGCTACATACCCCCTTTGAAGGCGTCTGGTACACCGAAAAGAAGACGTCCCATAGGTTTATTCGCCATAATCTCATGAAGTGTCATCTAATCTCCTTGCCCCAGCCTTATATCACGCAATAAAGATGCCAGTAAAAATTCCTTTTATTTCGCATAGATTGAATTTCAAAGGGGTGTCAGGTGTCAGAAAATCTTACAGAAATGTCTCTGCAATACGAAATCGGTTTGGCAGTGTTGACAATGGATTATCCATGGTGTGATAATGGTGCTGGGATAAAAGGCTTATATTTATATATGGGTAAGCAACTGGATGGAACCCTTAGGCTTAGTTGGGATTTTTGAAGATCTTACTTCTATTGCTTTTTCAGAAGACACCAAGGATGGGTGCTGTGTCCGGGGAATTGCTTTTTAACGTGAAAGAGTGGATTATCTTTGTAATCCTGCTCGGCTTGATACTTTTAGCAACGGAAGTTGGCTTTCAGATTGGTTACCGGATGCGGTCAACCATTGATGATCCATTAAGATCCGAGTATAACACCATTCAGGGGGCTGTCCTTGGGCTGCTCGCCCTTCTTCTTGGGTTCACATTTGCGATGTCCATCTCGCGTTATGAGTCTGGGAAGTACCTGGTTATTGATGAGTCCAATGCTATAGGAACTACCTTTCTTCGGGCACAGTTCTTACCGGACCCTTACAGAAATGAGGTTTCTAACCTGCTCCGTCGTTACGTTGATACTCTGCTTAGGTTCTACGGGTCGGGGATTGATCCTGAAAAACTCCACGGGGCGAACGACGAGGCTGAATGAATACAGAATGAGCTTTGGTCCCGTGCCGTTGCAGTGGGAGAAAGGGATCCACGGGCGGTTACCACGGGGTTGTTTATCCAGTCATTGAACGAGGTCATTGACCTTCATGCCAAGAGGCTGTGGGTTAAGGAAAACCACGTGCCTGAGATTATCTTTATCCTCCTCTACGGGGCTGCAATCGTGTCAATGGGGCTAGTCGGGTCTGGATGGGGACTGGGGGGCCGTCGAAATCTCATGTCAACGGTGGTGGCAGCGCTCCTCATCGCTTCGGTTATCCTCGTAATCGTTGACCTCGACCGACCAGGACGAGGACTCATCAAGGTGAATCAACAGAGCTTGATCCGTCTTCGGGACAGTCTTAACAGGGGCGTCCGTTGAGGTTGGTGGTTAATGTTTTTTCACCAGGCGTACCTGTGAAAAGAAAAATCTGCTTTTGGTTAAAGATTAGTTTAGCCGGATTTGAGTATTGGGGGCTGTACATAATCGGTATCTTCGGTGACTATTAACGCTTTCCAAGGCACTCCTGGTGTCCTTTGATAGCCATTCCACAAATCCTGGAATGACTTTGCGTCATTGAGATTGTCGAAATGCTCTTGCTTTACTAACGTTCCATTTTCAAAAATATCTACTCGAAATGGCATGATTATTACCCCCATTACTTTATGCCATATTTGGGTATGAGATTCAAGAGGGGATTTAGTTACAGGGATTTTCTACAACTTTAGTTCTAGCACTTTGCCGCGCTAAATCTGATGGCTGTTATTGGATTTGTTTGTAATTAGGAATGTATTTCGCCACGAATGGACACGAATGAAACAAGCAGGATACAGAATACAGGAGATAGGAAACAGGATAGGGGCTTGAGGTTTTTCCCTGTATTCTTCTTTGCTCTTTCATTCGTGGCTAATATCAAAACTTATTCACCTAAATATAACTTAAGCAAGAGCAATTGCTCTTGCTCATACATGAGATTCATAATTCCTATTATTTCCCTGTGGTAGGAGGGGTGGCTTTCTTCAGGTCTTTTATAGTGATACTCGATGGTGTTTTAATGTTGTTATATAATGCCTGCTGGGCACCCCATCTCAGGTCTGAGCAATTTTGTATGCTATTATTGTCGTTATTAAACATGAGGCATCCTAAATAGGCTTCATTTATCCCCGCATCACTCTTTTGAACCGAGCTTTTTGATGTCCCTGCACAGCCAAGTAAAATTAGGGCAAATACGAATATTAATACCTTCTTTAGTATATCCATAATGTTGACCTCCTTTTTAGTATAACATACGGGATGTTTTAACTCCTCTTCGATTTTGTAGGGGCGGGTTTTAAACCCGCCCCTACCGAAAAGAAGTTCTTGAGTGGGTGTTTTTTTTGATATAATATGGTTCTATTAAGCGTGTCCGATGAATAGCAATTTCTCCCATAGGTCGCTTCAGTAGCTTACGGTACAAGGTGTCCAAATTCTGCCTACTAAAGCGACGAATAGGGGCTTTAGAATGCCACTGACATGACTGCTTATTCATTGCGATTGTCGTCGAATTGGCTAAGTTAACGAAGGAAACCCCATGTACGTAGAAAGAGAAAGGGTTCACATACCTGAGCTTATTGGCGGAAAGTGGGTTAACTCAGAGGAGCTGAGCGTAAGGCAGCTCAGAGGAAGTGTCATCCTTGTTGATTTCTGGGATTATACATGCGTGAACTGCATAAGGACGCTGCCCTATGTCAAGGAGTGGCACAGGAGGTACTCTGATAAGGGCCTGGTAATTATAGGCGTGCACGCCCCTGAGTTTTTCTTCGCGAAGACGGAGGAAAATGTAAAGAGGGCAATTAAAAGATTTGAGATTGAATACCATGTAGTCATGGACAATAACTATGAGATTTGGCATGCGTTTGCAAACCGCTACTGGCCAGCGAAGTATCTGGCTGATAAAAGGGGATACGTTCGATACGCGCACTTCGGCGAGGGAAACTATATAGAGACGGAGGCTGCGATTCAACTGCTCCTTAGGGAGATTGACCCAAACGTAGGGCTTCCGGATTTAATGAAGCCTGTGAGGGATACCGACATTCCAGGAATCTCGTGCTACCGCGTAAGTCCTGAGCTTTACTTTGGATACAAGCGCGGGAGTCTTGGCAATCCCGAAGGCTATAATCAGAATGCAGTGGGAGATTACAGATTGCCGGACAAAATAGAGAACGATACTCTATACGTTGAAGGTAAATGGTTTAGCGCCCCTGAATACATGAAGCCAGCCCTAGATGGGGAGACTGGAATGGCTGGTGTGGTTTTGAGATACACCGCATCCGAGGTCAATGCCGTAATCAGCCCCGACGGAGAAAAGGGTTTCAAGGTTTTTGTAATGCAGGACGGAAAATATTTGAACCCCGAAGATGCGGGGCATGACATACAATTTGATAATGAGGGAAAGAGCTACATCGTAATTGATGAACCCAGGATGTACTATTTAGTTAAAAATAGGGAGTTCGGCTCGCGCCTGCTAAAGCTATCCTCAAACTCAAGCGCGTTTGCAATCTATGCATTCACTTTTGTGAGTTGTATGGCCTGATGCCTTTTTGCGGCTTTGTTTTCTCGCTCTCTTTATTACTGGTTGCTTTCCACGGGTTTTGCAAATCATGCCTCCCCTCTCTCCGGGTATCCATAGTACTTGAGTTTGTAGAGCAGGGCGCGACGGCTGATGCCAAGGAGCTTTGCGGCCTGTGTGTGGTTTCCGCTGCTCTCGGACAAGGCTTTCTCTATTAACGTCCTCTCAACCTTGTGCCAGGCCTTATCGAGCAAAAGTGAATCGAACCAGGGGCTTCCTTTAGACTCCACCTCACTTGATTCCATCTCGACCCTATCAATCAGGTCTGAATCCGATAGAATCATAGCCCTCTCTATTACATTCTCAAGCTCTCTCACATTTCCGTGCCAGGGATGTTGGAGAAACTCGGACATCACCTGCGCGGTTACTCCCTTGATATGTGAATTTAATTTCTCATTATGTTTTTTTATTAGGTGTTTAACTAATATAGGTATGTCCTCTTTCCTTTCCCTAAGCGGCGGGATGTGGATCGGGAAGACATTTAACCGATAGAATAAATCACCCCTGAAGCTCCCGCGCTCTACGTCCCCGGCGAGATCGCGGGAGGTTGCTGCAATGATTCTCACATCCACTTTAATTGTTTTTGTATCCCCCAGGTGTCTTATTTCTTCTTCCTGAAGTGTACGCAGGAGTTTTGACTGCATCGGATAGGGGAATTCTCCAATCTCATCCAGGAATAGGGTCCCGCCATGAGCCTCTTCAAAAAGCCCCCTTTTTGTTTGGCTTGCGCCGCTAAATGCGCCTTTTGCGTAGCCGAAAAGTTCGCTTTCAAGGAGTGCCCCGGGGATAGCGGCACAGTTTACCGCCACAAAGGGTGCGTCTTTTCTCTGGCTTCCTGCGTGGATTGCACGCGCTATCAGTTCTTTTCCTGTTCCGCTCTCTCCGGCTATAAGAACGGTCGCTCTATATTCAGATGCCCTTTTTGCGAGGTCTACGACCCTCCCCATTTGCCCGCTCGTAAAGACTATCTCGTCAAATCCCCCATTCCTTCTTAATTCCTTGCGGAGAAGAGCATTTTCGCGCCTGAGCCTTTCCCTCTCTTGTGCCATGCGCATGCGGAGAATTAATTCATCCGTGCTTATGGGTTTACTTACATAATCGGCGGCGCCACGTTTTACAGCCTCAATTGACGTTTCAACCGTTCCGTAGGCTGAGATCATTATCACAATGGGGCTTAGGTCGCGGTTTTTAATCTCATTTAGAAACTGGATTCCGTCCATGCCGGGCATACGAACGTCGCAGATTATAAAGTCGTAATTCTTTCCCTCATCAACGAGTTTCAACCCGGAATACGCGTCTTCTGCGGATTCTACCTCAAACCCCTCCATCTGGAGGATAACAGAGAGTGTTTTTCTCACTCCTATTTCATCGTCAATTATTAGAACCATTTCTGCTGCCATTGTCTTTAATTCCGGGAAAGTTTATTTTAAAAGCCGAGCCATTTCCAACCTCGCTCTCTACGTATATTCTCCCACCAAAAAAATGGACTATTCTCTGAGAAACCGAAAGGCCAAGCCCCGTCCCCTTTCCTGGCTCCTTTGTGGTAAAAAATGGATCGAATATTCTATCAATTATCTCTCTCGGAATTCCGGCGCCATTATCCTTTATCGCAACTCCAATTCCATCATCGGGGGTTTTATAAGAGGATATGGTAATCGTTCCATCGTGGATAATGGCGTCTTTAGCGTTAAGGATTAAGTTTATAAAGACCTGGGAGAGTTGATGCGGATCAACCTCGATGGGGCTGAGTCCGGGGGAAAGCTCAAGCTTGAGGTCTATGCTTTTGAGCAGCCCTTGGGTTTTTACTATCTCGGCGGCGTCTCTTATAACGTCGTTTACATCAACCCTTTTCAACTCAAAACCCCTGGGACGCGAGTAATCAAGGAGTGTGCGTATGATTCTATCTATTCTCTCTATCTCTTTTTCAATGCTATTGAGAAACTCTGTCCTTTCTTTATCCGGGAGCATATAGCCCTTCTTTAGCACCTCGACGTAGCCCCGTATGGCGCTGAGCGGATTCCCTATTTCGTGCGCAACCCCCGCGGAGAGTCTTCCAAGGGATGCAAGCTTCTCTGATGCTATAAGCTCCCTTTGGGTTCTGAGGAGCGCCTGGTTTGATTCTTCAAGTGCCTGTATGTTTCCTTTGAGCTTCGTTTTGCTTATCTCAATTTCGTCATACATCTTCTTTAAGGCGCTGTTTAGCTGATTTATTTCTCTTACCCCGCCCAAATTCGTCTTAGATGGGAATTTACCCTTCCCTATGTCCTCTGTCGTCCTTATGAGTTCGTGAACGGGTTTTATTACACGCCTTGAGAGTATATAAAACCCAAAGAGCGCGATTACGATTAAATCCATTATAATCGAGACTGCTATCAGTCCCTGTCCCAGGATTATGCTTTTCTCAAGCGAAGATAGGGGCTGATAGAGGAGAATAACCCCCTCTCGCCTTCCTCCTTTTTTTAATGGGGAGGCAATCTTGAACCCCTTATAGAACGTGAAGGGTGGCATATTGGTTCCTTCGACGTTGACTATAGTTTCTCCTGTCTTCATGACCTCAAGGATGATTGGGTCGGTAATGCTTTTTAATGGCTGGTCCGAATCGGTATGAAATGCGCTTGTTCTTTGCCTGTCTGAAATTACAATCCATGTGCCCGGTTCAAGAACATCTCTTAAGGAATCGAATTCGTTTCGAATATTGCCGTCCCTGTTGTATAGGGACTCAAAAGCGGCGATAATGGATTTTGCTCCTTCAATCTTTCCCTGAAGTGCCGAATTCTCTGTAATCTTAAAGGCAATAATGCCTGTAAGAAACATTGCAACGGCGGTAAGGAAAAGAACATTAAAGAGTATCTCAACCCTAAGCCCTATCTGGCGCATGGTTTTTTGAAATTTAGTAGGGGCAGGTTTCAAACCTGTCCCTACAAATTATACTACCAATTCTGTATGAACATGAAGCGTAGCGGATTTGATCACGTATAAAATAATGGATTCCCGATAAATACATTCGGGTATGACAAGCAAAGATTGCTATTCCCGCACATATTTAGCGGGAAGTCTAGTCGCTCTTGATGTATATGCGTTAACCATGCATATTAACACATATGAGAACAACATTAAATATTGACGAAGACCTGCTAAAAAGGGCATCGGAGCTCTCTGGTATAACTGAGAAAACATCTCTGGTGAAAGCCGGATTAAAAGCATTGATTGCTATAGAAAGTGGAAAACGGCTGGCTGCGCTAGGTGGTACTGAAAAGTCAATCAAATCAATCCCACGAAGAAGGAATGTCAGACGCTAAGCATGGTTCTTGTTGATACCTCTGTCTGGATTGACCACTTTCGGAAGGGCAATACCCACCTCAAAGAGATACTCGTTACGGGACGTGTCGCATGTAATCCATTCGTTATAGGTGAGTTAGCATGTGGGAATCTTAATAAATGTAAACTACATAATGCGCCCAAGCCTCGGCGTAGTGTTGAGACTAGCTGTTTAGGGAGTGGCTAAAAATCCATGAATTACACCGCTAGAATCTATAAAGAGTCCAACTATCTGACCTGATGGGTTTATTCCTTGGGCAATTGTTAAGATTGAGTCTGGGGGATCAAATGTAGTGAAGCTACCATTTTTATCTCGTAAGAATCCATGGGATACACCACTAGAATCATTAAAGGTTCCGACAATCTCCCCTTGGTTGTTTATCCCAAATGCATCTGTAAAGGTAGAGCCAGGAGGGTCTATTGTAGTAAAATCCCTGTTCTTATCATGTAAAAATCCATGTTCTACACCGCTAGAATCATCAAAGAATCCAACTATCTGACCTGATGGGTTTATTCCGAAGGCTTCTGTGAAGATTGAGCCTGGGGGATCAATTGTGGTGAATGTGAAGGCTTGTGCTATTGTGGAAACGAAAAAAAATCCTGCAAATACAACAAGCAAGAAACCCGTTATCAAAATCCTTTGGGTTGGTCTTAAAACCTTCTTTGTGTTTTTCATGACATCCTCCTTTTTTCTGTAACCTCTACGCAGTTGCAGATAAGATCAGCCCATTTTATGCTAAACCTTTTCTGTTCCTATAGTCTCACAGTCGAACCAGTGCTCATGCTACCATCCCGTACAGTCTGGCCTAGGTCATCGAAGTAGAGTATAATCCTAGGTGCCCCACGATTCGTATATCTAAAATAGCTAAACTAAGTGACTCAAGCTACGTTTGCATCGATCTGCTGGCGTGCCGGTGGAACCTTCCCAAACGGTGCCTGCTCAAGCCATAAGTTTCCGTCCGTCCCAAGTACAAGCACATGGTCACCGTCCAGCGGCTGAAAGGACCAGACGTTGCCGTCAATCTGCTGGCGGGCTGGCGGAACATTGCCGAACGGAGCGTGCTCAAGCCACAGATTACCGTCATAACCCAGCACGAGAACGTTCGAGGCATCAAGTGCTTGGAAGGCTACTACGTTCGCGTCGATCTGCAGGCGTGCCGGCGGGACCTTCCCGAATGGTGCCCATTCGAGCCACAGCTTACCGTCTCTTCCTAAGACAATCACATTTTGGGTATCAAGTGCTTGGAAAGTTCGCACGTTCCCGTCGACCTGCTGGCGTGCTGGCGGGACCTTTCCGAACGGAGCGTGCTCCAACCACAGATTGGCGTCGCTTCCGAGAACGAAAATGTTCTGGAGGTCGATGGCTTGGAAGGTCCGTACCTGCTCGCGTACTATATGCCAGTTGACGATGTAGAGCGAGTTCTCTCCGCAGCCGCTTGGACTGTCCGTGCCTGGGTGCGTGGTGCTGTGTCGGAAAATGCCGCCGCTTGCTGTGTACGACCATAGGTCGCTACTCCTGAAGCCGTCTTGTTCGGCCGCAACCGGCCCGTCGCAGTTGGCGGTGAGTAGGCTGCTAATCTGGTCAACAAGCCAACCGGCGATAGCCCCAAGCGCGGAGCCAATGAGGCTACCGATGCCGGGTAGTATTATGTTGCCTACGTCAGTTCCCACCTCCGTGCCGGCTTTAGTTGCGAGTTGGCTCCCAGTGCTTTCCAAAGTTTTTTCGATGAAGCTTGGGTCTTGATGGCCCGAGTTAACGATCATGTAATTCATGATGACGGCTTCATTCGAAGCGACCGGAACCGGCCCGAAAGACAAATTGACCGGGTAAGTGCCCCCACTTAGGTCGCCCATGCTCTTCGTCCATGTTAGTGGCTGATCATTTCCGACCTTTAGGGTAAACGATACGTAGTCGGTGTCTGTGCTCATCAAGAGCCCTCCAGACCGTCGTCTGACAATCTGGAATGAGTCGAGCCAGAACGAGTAATAGGCATTTGTTTCCTGAGTCATTCTTTGATCCTCCCTATGCACAAGGCATTTTTCTATATCTCTATGTGAGGTTTTGTGGAAGTATAACATCATATAAAAATTACAGAACCATGAAAGGGGGATTACAATTTCGTAAGCTTGAGGCTTATAAGAAATAGTCTGAAAATTTTAATGCTTAAAAAAAAAGTAAAGATAGCTTATGACTCACCTATTAGCGATTTTATATTGACAGAACCTGCTATTGGCATTGCCTTCGTAAATAACGAACCCTATCAGCCTTATGTTCTTTCCTGAATTGTCTCTACTCAACAAGAGAGAGCGTACTTACACTCGCTTCTTGCCAAGAAAGTAATTTCATCCAATTATGTTCTAAACCTCTGTTGATAAACTTCCGCAACTAAAACCTAAAGCTAAACCCGCCTGTAAAGCAGTAGATGGCTGCGGCGAGGGAGAGAAAGGGGCCAAAGGGGATGGCGTATTTCAGGTTGCCTCTTTTATAGAGGATTATTGATATGCCGACTATAGTCCCAATAAAAGAGCTTACAAGGGCTACAAAGAGCACGCTCCTCCAGCCGAGAAAGGCGCCAATCATCGCAAGGAGTTTTACATCCCCTAATCCCATGCCCTCCCTTTTTCTTATGACCTCGTAGAGGAGTCCAACAATAAAAAGCATTCCTCCTCCAAGGACTATTCCAGAGAGTGAATCAAGGATGGGCACTTCGTTTAAGATTCTAAGAACGCTCCAAATGTCGAGGTGTAAAGAGCTGAGTGCCATTTGCGCGCTCCCCCAATCGGTCCTCAGTGCCCCGTAGATAAGCCCGACTATAATTCCGGGAAGAGTTATAACGTTGGGGATTATCTTGTGTTCTAAATCTATAAACGTCACGACAATAAGGGCAAAAAGGAAAATAGTGTAGAAAATGGCCTGAATTGTAAGACCGAATCTCCAGACTAAGAGGGCGGATATTAACCCTGAGAGAATCTCAACAATCGGGTAGATTGGAGAAATCCTCTCCCCGCATGTTCTGCACCTTCCAATGAGAATGATGTAGCTCAGTATCGGGATATTGTTATAAAATTTGATCTGGGTTCCGCAAGAGGTGCAATGAGAAGGGGGAAAGGCTATTGATTCCTCTCTTGGCAGTCTGTATATACAGACATTCAGAAAACTCCCCACAATCGAGCCAAAAACAAAGGCTGATATAACGATTAAAAAGCTAGGCGCTGTAATTAGTTCCAATTGGTTTTAAATTGGGAGCGGTGTCTTCTTCGAGTTTCTCCTTTGGCGCTGACCAGTTTGCGGAGCAAAGGGGCTTGCTCATCTCTTTTGCTGACTCTTTTAAAGCCTCTGTAAAGTGGGACTGGGAAACCTTTAAAACGCCTTTTCCGCATCTCAGGTGTTCCCTTATCGCAATGAGTGAGGCTTTATGGCAGAGCAACTCAATGTCGGCTCCTGAGAATCCCTTGATTCTCTCCGCTATCTCTTTTAAGTTCACATCTCTTGAGAGCGGTTTTCCCCGTGTGTGAATCTTTAGGATTTCAAATAGAGCATCTTCGTCAGGATAAGGAATCATCAGAGAGAGGTCAAACCTTCCGGCTCTCAGGAGTGCGGGGTCTACCATATCAACCCGGTTCGTAGCGGCAAGGACAAAAACCCCTCTTAGCTCTTCTATGCCGTCCATCTCTATTAAGAGTTGACTCACAACCCTTTCTGAAACGTGGGTATTGTCGCCTCCTGCGCGGCACGGAGCAATGGCATCAATCTCGTCGAAGAACACTATGCACGGGGCGACCTGCTTTGCCTTTTTAAACACCTCTCTTACGGCCTGCTCGGATTCGCCAATGTATTTTGAAAAAAGCTCCGCGCCCTTTACAGAGATAAAATTCACACCACTTTCATTTGCAATCGCCTTTGCGAGAAGGGTTTTTCCGGTTCCGGGTGGTCCGTAAAGAAGTATCCCCTTTGGGGCTTTTGTTCCGGTGGATTCAAAAAGGTCTTTGTATTTGAGTGGCCAGATTACGGCTTCTGTAAGCCTCTCCTTTATCTGATCGAGTCCGCCGATGTCTTTCCATGTGACCTTGGGTATTTCAACGAATATCTCTCTTATTGCCGAAGGCTCTACCTCTCTCAATGCGTCCATGAAATCTTCCATCTCGACATTCAAGGTTATGAGCTTTTCATAAGGAATTGAGCCGTCTTTAAAATCAATATCTGGGAGGGCAGTTCTGAGGGACCTCATCGCGGCTTCGCGACAGAGGTTTTCAATGTCCGCTCCCACAAAGCCATATGTGAGATCGGCAAGCCGTTCTAAGTCCACATCCTTTGAAAGAGGCATTCCGCGGGTATGAACCTCAATTATCTCAAGCCTTCCGGCCCTATCGGGAACCTCCAAACTCACTTCTCTATCAAACCTGCCGGGTCTTCTCAGTGCTGGGTCGAGCATACTGGGGAGATTTGTAGCGCCGATTACTATCACCCGTCCCCTATTTTTTAGTCCATCCATAAGGGCAAGGAGTTGGGCTACGACCCTTTTCTCCACATCACCTGAAACCCTTTCTCTTTTTGGTGCTATTGCATCGAGTTCATCGAGAAATATAATTGAGGGCTGATTTCTCGTAGCGATTTCAAAAATATCTCTCAGCCTCGCCTCGCTCTCGCCGTAGAATTTATGTATTATCTCAGGCCCGTTTATAGCTTGAAAGTGGGCGTTTGTTTCATGTGCCACCGCCCTTGCAAGGAGGGTCTTGCCGCTCCCAGGGGGTCCGATGAGGAGAACCCCTCTTGGAGGGTCAATTCCCAGCCTCTCGAATACCTGGGGGTATCTAAGAGGAAGTTCGACCATCTCTCTTACCTTTCTAATCTGCTCCCTTAGAGAGCCTATGTCTTCATAAGTTACACTCGAAGGGTCTACTTTTCCTCTTGGTTTTCTTCTAAGCTCTATTTTTGTTTCTGAGTCCACTACAACAGACCCCGCGGGTATGGTTCCCAGTACCTGAAAATCCTCATTCCTCGACCCCGGGAGAGTGACTCTTACCCTGTCCCCAACCGTCACCGGGATTTTATCAAGGCGGTTTACCAGGTAATCTGTGTCATTGCCATTAAAGAGCAGGTCATCGCTCAGAGGCGCGAGCAACACCTTTGTTGCCCTCTTTGTCTCAACCCTTTTTACAAAAACACGGTCATCAATCCCGACCCTTGAGTTCTCTCTGCTGATTCCGTCAATCTGTATAATGGATTTCTCACGAAGCGGTTTTTCTAAAGGCACTACCCTTACGACAGTTCTTTTTCTCCCTGCAATTTCAATTAAATCATACGCATCCACGCCGAGCGCGCGCATGTCCGTCGGGCTGACTCTTGCAAGCCCCTTTCCTGCGTCTTTCACTGAAATCTCTGCAATCCTGAGAAGCATCGTTTCCATCACTGTGTAGAAATATTACCGCCCTGCCTGTTCAAGGTCAAGAAAGATTGAAATTAGTTTCTCTATTATTAGTGATTGAATATTTGCGCGAAAAGCTCAATTGAATAAGCGCTCCATCTTAATTATAATTTTCTAAATTCTGAAGTAAGTATCTCTTGTGATAATTAGATCAATTACACTTAAAAACTTTAGAAACTACAAGACTGAGACGTTTACTTTCCACGAAAGATTTAATCTAATCTCCGGCGAAAACGCTCAGGGTAAAACCAACCTGCTCGAAGCCATACACCTCCTCTGCATGTTGAGGCCATTTAAACAGGTAAAGATGGAAGAGCTTATAAATCTCGGGGAGGCCGAAGGGAGAATAAAGGGCGAGATTGAGTCAGATTCGGGGCTTAATGAGGTGCACATAACACTTACAAAAGGCGGGAAAGCTGCAAGGCTCAATGGAAAAGTCATATACGATGCAGCGAAATTTCTGGGGAGGTTCAATGTCGTGACGTTCCTTTCGTCGGACTTGAAATTGGTAAAGGGGACTCCCCAGGATAGGAGAAGGTATCTCGATGCCCTTATATGCAGCCTCAAGCCTGAGCATCTTAAGGACTTAAAATCCTATGTTCGTGCCCTGACCCAGAGGAATGCGTCTTTAATGAGAGGGCAGGCAATGAATGCACTCGATGTGTGGGATGGAAAGATAGCGGAGCTTGGTGGGAAGATATTAAGGAGAAGAATCAACTTGATTCAAAGGCTCGGACCTGAGTTAGAGAAGAACTATCGCCTCATCTCAGGACTCAATTCGGATATAAGAATCCGGTATAGACCGTCATTCAAGATGGAGGGTGATTTTGAGGAGGAATTGAGAAGGGAGCTAAAATCGAGATTCCCGCAGGATAAAAGGCGCGGAACTACATCTGTTGGTCCCCATAGAGACCTTCCGGGTTTTAGTATAGACGGAAGAGATACATCCGTGTTTGCTTCTCAGGGAGAGGCAAAGACGGTTGCGCTTGCCCTTAAAACATCCGAAATTGAGCTTATAAAGACGATCCTTGGAAGAATGCCGATTCTCCTTTTAGATGATATAACGAGCGAACTTGATGAGAGGAGAAAAAGATTTCTCTTCTTGTTGCTCGAAGAATTTCCGGGACAGGTTTTTGTTACGGCAACGAGTCCCGGAGAAGTCCTTTACAACGGCGACAAAAGGATTTTTGTGATAAAATCCGGCAGGGCACAGCCGGCTGCACATAGATAAATATACTTGACAAATACCTGCAAATTTATATTTGTAAAGTGTAACATTACAGGATACAATTAACTATGAAGATCAGAAACATTGTGCACAAGGGCTTGAAAAAGCTCTTTACTCAAGGCAACCCGAAAGGCGTTCCAGCAAATGCAGTATCAAAGCTGAACAACATGCTGGGTTTTCTGCAGGATATGGAGACATTGGATGAGCTGAAAGCCCTGCCCATGTGGAATGTGCATCAGATGAAAGGGGATCGCAAAGGAACGTGGAGCCTAAGCGTAACAAGAAACTGGCGATTGACATTCCGTTACGATCCCAAAGAAAACGAAATCTATGATTTGAATTTTGAAGATTACCGCTAGGAGGTAAAAATCATGCGTATGTATAACCCGCCCCATCCAGGTACTTTTCTAAAGGAGGAGGTTATAAAACCTCTGAATTTAACGGTAACGTCTGCGGCTGCTATTCTAGGTGTGACACGGCCTGCCTTGTCCAATCTTTTAAACGGCAAGGTATCCTTGTCACCGGAAATGGCATTGCGTTTTGAAAAGGCCTTTGGCCTTAGGATGGATACCTTGCTCAGAATGCAGACATCTTATGATATTGCCCAGGCCAGAAAAACTGCCAACAGAATAAAAGTAGAGCGCTACGAAGCAGGGGCTTAATTTGCGCATGGATTTGGTAATGGACTAACCGGAGGGTTGGCCGACGAAAAGAAGATGACAGAAATCTATTTCTCCGATTACTTTTCAATTCCTCCAGAGGTCGTCGAGGAACACGGCGACTTTGATATTTCTATTCTATGTGGAGAGTTGGTGGTTGTTACGGGTACCGCATTCCTTTTCGGTTGACATTCTTTCTATATTACCTATATTTAGTATGTAAGTAAGCAATTACTTACATTTTGCCTTTTGTATATAGCTATGGAACATTTAAATAAACCTGACCTTTCTTCCCTTCGGATCTCACGCGAGAAGCCCCCGTCTCGAAAGAGGTTTATCTGGCTTTTGATTGGAGCAATAGTTGTGGTGGCTCTTCCATTTATTGCCCTTCGAGTTCCACTTAGAAGCCCTGAAGTTTCTACGACCCGTGCAACTCTCGTCACTCCCTCTCAGGCATCAACCGTCCTCACTGCGTCCGGATACATAGTGGCTCGAAGCAAGGCGGAGATTTCGCCCAAGTCTGTAGGGCGTATTGCATGGATTAATCTTGAAGAAGGACAGAGGGTCAAAAAGGGGGAACTCGTTGCCCGCCTGGAAAACCAGGAGCTTTTTGCACAGAAGGCCGAGGTGGTTGCCAATCTGGCCAATGCGCGGAGGGAATTAGCCCGGCAGAAGACGCTCTTTTCCAAGGGCATCACCACAAAACAGGCTTTGGACAGTGCTGAGACCCAGGTAATGGTTTTTCAATCTCAGCTACGCTTTATAGAGGAGCAGATTCGTAATACGGAGATATATGCACCCATTGATGGTGTTGTTACGGTCAAAAAGGCGTTTTTGGGAGAGACTGTGACACCACAGGGCTATGGAGGAGCCGGTTCTGCCGGAGCCACATTTGCAGTCATTGTTGATCTCAATTCGCTTGAGATGGAAGCGGACATTAATGAGCAGAACCTGGGAAAACTGAGTCTCGGAATGCCAGCCGAGGTGACACTTGATGCCTATCCGAACCATCCGTACAAGGCGCGACTCCGACAGATTGTTCCTACTGCGGATAGGCAAAAAGGCTCAGTAAAGGTAAAGGTAGAGATTCTTGATAAGGACAAAAATGTTCTTCCCGAAATGTCTTGCCGTGTCTCTTTTCAGAATCCGGAGACTCTCGATGAGGGGGGAAAACTCAGGGTTATGGTTCCAACCTCATCGCTTGTTGAGAATAATGGGGGAAAGGGGGTTTTCATCGTCGAGAAGGATAGGGTTCGGTTCAGACCCGTTAAGATTGGCTACACGATTGGCTCTCAGACAGAGATAAAAGACGGGCTTTCGGGTGGAGAGGAGTTGGTCATTGAGGCAGCCCCACTCCATTTGAAAGACGGACAAAAGATCAAGCGGAAGAGCGAGTAGGAGATTTAGATGGCTAGTCCCCTCATCAGGGTAGAGAACATCGTTAAGAAGTACTATCGCGGTGCCGAAGAACTGGTCGTTTTAAATGGTATTAATTTAACAGTTGATGACGGGGAGTTTGTAGCGCTTATGGGGCCGTCTGGATCGGGTAAAACCACGCTTCTCAATTTGATTGCTGGAATTGACCGTCCTACTTCGGGGTACATATCCGTAGGCGCGGATGAGATCTCCAATATGAGCGAGTCCCAACTCGCTGAGTGGCGGAGTCGCCATATTGGGTTCATTTTTCAGACATATAACCTGATTCCGGTTCTAACCGCCTTTGAGAATGTGGAACTTCCCCTTCTGCTCACACCGCTTGGAAGGTCAGAGAGGCGCAGACACGTAGAGATAGCACTTTCCATTGTAGGATTAGCAGATCGTATGTCCCACTATCCACGCCAGCTTTCCGGCGGTCAGGAACAGCGTGTTGCTATTGCTAGAGCAATTGTCACAGACCCCACATTGTTAATAGCTGATGAACCAACTGGTGATCTGGATGCCAAGAGTGCTGAGGAGGTGCTCGCCCTTTTGGGGAGTCTAAACAATGAGTTTAAAAAGACGATTATAATGGTGACACACGATCCAAAGGCTGCGGCGCGAGCTCGTAGGCTTGTTCATCTGGAAAAAGGGGTTTTAAAGGAAGACAATCGCACAGAAGACATCGGTTCAGCGGGCATTACCAAGGTGAAGTGATGTTTTTACTAGAGGTTAAAAAATGAGGTTTCTTCCGCTAATATTCAAGAACGTCTTTCGTAAAAAGACACGGACGATCTTGACAATCGGTTCCATTATTCTGCCCCTTTTGGTGATATGTCTTATGGGAACATTCCTTCGTCTTCTCGACATGCCCGACCCGGCCCAGACCCGTGGCATGTTTCGCATAGTGACCCGACACAAGGTCGGAATGACAAGTCCACTTCCCGTGAGCTATGCGGAGAAGATCAGGCAGCTGGACGGTGCGCTTGCGGTGACGGAATTCAACTGGTTTGGTGGCAAATACATTGACAACAGTGCCAGGAACTTTTTCGCTCGTTTTGCTGTGGAACCGGAGACCCTCGTGCAGGTCTTTGACGATGCTACTATCGTCCGGGGTTCTGCAACCGATTGGTTTAATGATCGGGCGGGGTGTCTGGTAGGAGAAGACCTTATGAAGAAATTCGGATGGAGGCTGGGCGATCAGATCGTTCTAGTCGGGGATATATACCCGGTCACTCTCCAGCTCACCATACGCGCGGTCTATCGTTTAGCCGATGGGAACTCCGATGCCCTCTTTTTTAACCGGATGTATCTGGAAGAGGCGTTTCCCAGTTTCAAAGGAAATGTTGGAACAATATGGACAAAGTGCAGGGATGGGGCTGCGGCCACACGACTGGCTGATGAAATTGATCAGATGTTTGAGAACTCTCCATATCCAACCAAAACTGAAACTGAGAAGGCCTTCCAGATGGGGTTTGTTTCCATGCTGGGCAATGTTAAGCTCTTGATTACCTCACTGGGAACCATTGTTGTTCTCGTCATCATACTGATTGCTGCAAACACCATGTCCCTCTCGGCTCGTGAGCGAATAACGGAGATTGCTGTTCTACGCACACTGGGCTTTAGTCGGGGAATGATCCTGATGCTCATTCTTGGAGAAAGCTTTGTGCTGGCACTTGCCGGGGGACTCCTCGGATTAGGTATTTTTGTCTTTGGCTTAAAACCCCTCAAGGCGAGTTTGATAAATACTCCTCTTTCTGGCTTTGCAACCGCCATGACCATTTTCCCTGAGGTGCTCCTGCTCGGTTTAGGGATCACCATCCTAGTTGGGCTTTTCTCAGGACTCGTTCCCGCCATTCGCGCCAGTCAGCGTCCTATTACGGAGGGGCTTAGACATGTGGGGTAGTACTTTTTAGTTGTAAAAAGGCAGGTTAATTAGCCACGAATTAACACGAATAAAATCTTTCATTCTTAAATTCGTGCCAATTCGTGGCCAAAGTGGGTAACACGATGGCTATACCACTCAAATACAACATTCACAATCTCTTTGTCCGTAAGGTCACAACGGGCCTGACAGTCCTGGGCATTGGCCTCGTTGTGGCGGTCTTTCTCTCGGTCATGTCGCTTGCTGAGGGCTTAACCCGTGTTTTCCAGGTATCCGGTTCAAAGAAAAACGTCCTGGTTCTTCGTAAGAACTCCCAATCCGAGGTTCAATCTGGCATTACTCGTGAACAGGTTCCCCTCATCATAACACTGCCCTGGATTGAGAGGGATGCGGATGGAAGCCCTTTAGCCTCTTCAGAATTAGTGGTTATGCTCAACCTGGAGAAGATTGGCGGGGGAACTGCCAATGTAACGATTAGAGGAATCTCGGAGAAGGGTTCACTTCTAAGACCACAATTCAAACTGATTGAGGGGCGTATGTTCAGACCGGGGCTTTCAGAGGTCATCGTTTCCCGGAGTATATCTCAACGGTTCAAGAATTGTCGTCTCGGCGATACTATCCACTTTGGTGTTTACCGATGGAATGTGGTAGGGATATTTGATGCGGGTGGAACCGCCCCGGATAGCGAGATCTGGACGGATGTTGAAGGGGCGATGAATGACTTCAAGAGGCCAAATTACTCATCGGTTCTTGTTCGAACGATAGATAAAACTGCTCAAGACCAGTTTATTGCAACCCTAGCCGGCGATCCACGTCTCGCCCTTGAGGGAAAATTGGAGCGCACATACTATGAACAACAGACATCCACCGCCGCCCCCATTAAGTTCTTCGGTCTATTCATTGGGGTTATAATGGCTATTGGAGCGAGCTTCGGTGCTATGAATACGATGTACGCAACTGTCTCCGCCCGTACACAAGAGATTGCTATGCTGCGCGTCCTCGGCTTCTCGCGCCTGGCAATACTGGTTTCATTTATCATTGAATCGGTGTTCCTCGCCCTTTTGGGGGGTATACTCGGTTGTCTGTTTGGGGCATTGGCTATCAAACTCGCCCTCTCTGGGGTGACTGGCACAATCAATTTCACTACATTCTCTGAGATTATTTTTGCCTTCCGTCTGACACCGCAACTCCTGCTAACCGGAATCGTCTTTTCCCTTTTTATCGGGTTGCTTGGTGGAATCCTGCCAGCCAGCCAGGCGGCGTTTACCAAGATCGCACTCGCTCTCAGGCGAGTGGGGTAGAGGGCGCGGCATACCGTGCCCCTACATCAATCTTCGTCCCAAATTCCCATATATCTATTCCCAAATGGGCACTTGCCGAGTTTTATGTGTTCTTCAAATTCGTGGCGGAATTTTTTGACGATGGATTCGACGGGCATAGCGCATCCATCGGCAAGGGCGCATATTGTCGTTCCCTTCATCTGAAAACACGCATCAATCAGTGTATCAATGTATTCCATTCTTCCTGCTCCCTCTTCAATTTTTGAGAGCATCTTCTCAAGCCACCACGTGCCCTCCCTGCACTGGACGCACTGCCCGCATGATTCGTCTCTATAGAAATGGGCGAGATTCTGCGCGACCCTTACCATACAGGTAGTGTCGTCCATAACAGTCACTCCCGCAGTGCCAAGCATAGAACCCGCTTTCATTAATGAATCAAAGTCCATTGGAATATCAATCTCATCTGTGGTAAGCATGGGTGCCGATGAACCACCGGGAGAGATTGCTTTTATATGCCTTCCATTTTTTATCCCATCGCCATACTCATAAATCAGTTCTCGAAGGGGGATTCCAAGGGGGAGTTCATAGAGTCCGGGGCGATTTATGTTTCCGCTCAATCCGTATATCTTTGTTCCTGTATTCTTGGGAGTGCCTATGCCTGCGAACCACTCCGCACCCCTGTTGATTATGTGGGGCACACATGCCAGTGTTTCAACGTTGTTTACAACTGTCGGGCATCCAAAAAGCCCTACCTGGGCAGGGAAGGGGGGCTTGGGTCTCGGCTCTCCGTTTTTCCCCTCAATGGATTCGAGGAGTCCGGTTTCTTCCCCGCATATATATGCTCCCGCGCCCCTAAATAAAACAACATCGAGATTGAATCCTGAGCCTAAAATATTCTCTCCGAGAAACCCCCTCTCATAACCCTCACGGATTGCCCTCTCAATAATCCTTGCCGCCTTTGGCATCTCTCCCCTTATGTATATGTAGCATTTGTGAGAATTTACCGCGTAGCATGCAATAATAATCCCCTCAATCATCTGGTGCGGGTCGCGCTCCATGATCTCCCTATCCTTGAAGCTCCCCGGCTCGCTTTCGTCTGCATTGCAGCAGAGATAAACCGGCTTTTTAGAATCTCGGGGAATAAAGCTCCATTTAATCCCCGTTGGAAATCCAGCGCCGCCGCGGCCCCGGAGTCCTGATTTCTTTACCACCTCAATTATCTCAACCGGGTCCATCTTGAGGGCTTTGGGGAGAGCGGTATATCCGCCTGAGGCGATATACGACTCAATTGATTCAGAGTTCGGGCGATCTACATATGTGCGTATAATCCTCATCTCAGGCATCTTCTCATTCCTCGAATTGCATTTGGAATTATTTTAAATGGATTCTAATGGTTGGCAAGCAGAAAGAACTTTTCGTTCCCTTTTTTCTTGTGTATAATCCCTTTCCACATTGAGAATAATTCGAATTAAAAAGGGCAATCTGGGGAAGAGGCTAAAAGGACTTAGGGGTGAGACATCCCTTTCCGACAGACGCATTGAGATGTCCGTTAGAAAGATAGTCGAGTCTGTAAGGAAGAACGGAGACCGTGCGCTATTTGAGTATACAAAGAAATTCGATAACGTGGGGCTTTCTCCAAGAACCGTTAAGGTCTCGGATAAAGAGTTTCAAGATGCGGAGACTCAGGTCTCGGATGAAATAAAATCCAACCTAGCCATCGCCGCAGAGAGGATAAAGGATTACCATGAGAAGAAGCTCCCACGGGAGAAAACGTTTACAGACTCACTGGGAAATGAACTCGGCTGGATTCTGAGGCCGCTACAGAGGGTGGGGGTTTATGTCCCCGGCGGAAAGGCCGCGTATCCATCCACGGTTCTCATGACTGTGATTCCCGCAAGGGTCGCTGGGGTTGAAGAGGTGGTTTTAGTCACCCCCTGCCCCAATGGAGAGATAAACCCCACGGTTCTTGTCGCCGCATACATGGCGGGGGCGAGCGCGGTTTACAAGGTGGGGGGCGCGCAGGCGATTGCCGCTCTGGCATTTGGGACCAAATCAATTCCAAGAGTGGATAAGATTGTAGGGCCTGGGAATATATACGTGGCCATTGCCAAGAAGCTCGTGTTTGGGGCCGTAGATATTGACATGATAGCAGGCCCAAGCGAGGTTCTTGTGATCTCGGATGGCAACGTGCCTGCTGGATGGGTTGCGTCGGACCTACTGGCCCAGGCGGAGCACGATGAGATGGCAGTGCCGATTCTTGTGACGAACTCGTCTGAATTTGCAGAAGAGGTGAATCGAGAGGTCTCAAAGAGGCTCAAAAATCTACGGAGGAAAAACATTGCGGTGGAGGCGGTGAGGAATCGTGGGAGGATTTTTGTTGTGGATACACTCGATGATGCCATCTCTCTATCAAATGCAATTGCGCCTGAGCATCTGGAGCTCTGCGTGGAAAACCCGAAGGCCCTCCTCCCCAAGGTGAATCACGCCGGAGCGATCTTTCTTGGGTCTATGTCAACCGAGGCATTCGGTGACTATGTTGCAGGGCCAAGCCATGTGCTTCCAACAGGCGGCGCGGCGAGGTTCTCCTCACCTCTCAGTGTCTATGATTTTCTGAGAATGCCAAGCGTAATTTCCATTTCAGAAGCCGGTTTTCGGGAGCTTGCGGATTCGGTTATGAACCTTGCGTATACCGAGGGATTGGAGGCCCACGCACTCTCGGTTAAGGTGAGGCTTGAGAAGTAGGGACAACTATCTGCTCGGCCAATAGTCAAAGCACATCAATAGGGCTTCGCACCGCAAGTCCTCCTCGACTCAGAACGTGCGTGTAAATCATCGTGGCCTTGACATCCTTATGTCCCAGCAACTCCTGTACAG
>Ga0209810_1001014_pt1 | contig 48103 bp, 38 predicted proteins | sample Coa_R1_7_FD_187159 | JGI IMG/M metagenome (GOLD analysis project Ga0209810, IMG submission 187159) | Surface soil microbial communities from Centralia Pennsylvania, which are recovering from an underground coalmine fire - Coalmine... | ecosystem: Environmental > Terrestrial > Soil > Unclassified... | reverse complement strand
CATCTGACCAGACACGCTTGTGATCATCTGACTCGCCTCACCTCGCCTGTCTCCTATCCACTCGAATAAGCTTTACTTATCTAGACACGATCAACCATGAGCTTTCAAAAGGGTACATTGTGTGGTGAGCGAGGGGATCGCAATGGTCGCACACGAACTGATTTTCTCAGAAGGAGAGGCAGAACAGTGGCTTGCCAACCAGATGGAGCGTTTATTTCAGCGAGAAGTGGATGCTCACGCCTTGCTGCGTCTGCGCCAGGCCAGCGAACTGCTGCAAGGGGTTTGGGGCAACGCTGCTCTATTGCTGGACGAGGGGCGTGAAGATGCCGAGGTGGCCCGATACTTTGGGAAGTATATGCTGGTCCCAGAAGAGCGATCTGCTGCGTATGTTGCTGCCTTGAAACATCCTCTGTATGGCCTGCACACCGCGCTAACCTATGGCAATGGTCAACGCCTGGTGCGGCGCTGGCTCCAGGGACCAGACCGGGTGGCAATTTTCCAGCGCTTCTTAACAGAACAATGGACGCCCTCGCAATTGGCTGCGGACGCCCTGACAGCTTAACTCAGGCACCTCCCTGGGACGAGCTAACGTGAGCCTCTCTCTTTCCCTCTCTAATACAGAAGAAACCGTCACATCGGAAAGCTGGAGTGAACATCTTTTGCTGAGGGTGTCACAACCGGGCTGCCTGTTTCGACTTCTTTTTTGAGGAGTGCATATTCTCACCCCTCGAAAATAGGAGGGAGCTCTCAAATGACATGTGTAAATCAGAAGAAGTGTCGCGAGCGAAGGCAAACCCGGTCCTGGCGAGCCTCGCGCCTGTGACCAGTTAGCGCAAGTGGAAGAGGATAGAGCTATATGAATCAAAGATATCAGGATATAAAGCAAGAACAGTTCTCAACTGGCGGGAGGCGCAAGGCAATACCTCTGCGCATGGCAAGAGGCCCACAGGACTATACACCAGGCCAGCAGGAAGAACCGGCGGTGCTGACGCGCTTCGCCGATATGCTCCACTGGGCGCAAAACTGGGCGCGCTCTCGCTCGATCTGGCCCTTTAGTTACGCCCTGGCCTGCTGCGGCTTTGAGATGATCGCGGCGGCGGCGGCTCCCCAGTACGATATGTCCCGCTTCGGCTCGGAGGTCTTCCGTCCCAGTCCCCGCCAGGCCGACCTGATGATCGTGGCTGGCACCGTCTCGGTCAGGATGGCCCCGCGCCTGCGTCACCTGTGGGAGCAGATGCCCGAACCCAAATGGGTCATCAGTATGGGCCAGTGCGCCAACTCCGGCGGCGAGTTCTACGACAGCTATTACACAGTGCAGGGCGTCGATACGATTGTGCCTGTCGATGTGTATGTGCCCGGCTGTCCCCCGCGTCCAGAAGCCCTCATCGAGGGCATCTTCAAACTGCGTGAGAAAATCGAGAAGCAGGGCTATGTTCCCCGCGTGGACCAGCAAGCCGCCCTGGCTGCCCCCCTCATCCGTTCCGTGCCAGAAGGCGGCGAGGCGGGAACGCAAAGCGAAGGGGGGCAGCACACCGAGGAGATGCTGCTGAACCTGGGGCCACAGCATCCCAGCACGCACGGTGTGCTGCGCCTGCTGCTGCGGCTTTCGGGGGAGACGGTGCTGGACTGTACCCCGGTCATCGGCTACCTGCATCGGGGCATCGAGAAAACGCTGGAGAATCGTCCGTATATGGGCGGCATTCGCTATATGGATAACGCTGACTACCTTTCCCCGATGCTCAACGAAATTGCCTATGCCGGTGCCATCGAGCAACTGATGGGGCTGGAGCCGCCCCGGCGCGCGCAATATATCCGCCTGCTGGTGGGCGAACTCCAGCGCATCGCCAGTCACCTGGTGGGAATAGGTGCCTACGTCGATGACCTGGGGGCGACTACCCCGCTGCTGTGGAGCATGCGCGAGCGCGAAGGGGTGATGGACCTCTTCGAGCGGCTGGGGGGCAGTCGCTTCAACGTCAACTACGTGCGTGTCGGCGGCGTGCTGTACGATGTCCCAAAAGGCTGGCTCAAATCCTGTGAGGAGTACCTGGAGCGGTTGGAGAAGGACATGCGTGAACTGGAGCCGCTCGTCAATGGCAACGAGATCTTCCAGGCGCGCACGCGAGGCGTGGGCTATCTCGATCCGCAGCAGGCGCTCGCTTATGGCCTCACCGGACCGATGGCCCGGGCCAGTGGCATCGGTTGGGATTTGCGCGTCAATCGTCCTTATATGGCCTATCGCGAGGTGCCGGTCAACGTGCAGGTGCGGCAGGAAGGCGATTGCTATGCGCGCAATGCCATCCGCTTCCAGGAGATTCGGGAGAGCATCCGGCTGTGCCGGGTAGCGCTGGATCGATTGCCGCCGGGTCCGATCAGCGCGCGCACGCCGGTGGCGCTGCGTCCTCCACGCGGGGAGACCTACTTTGCCATCGAGGGCAGCAAGGGGGAACTGGGCGTCTATCTGCTCAGCGATGGCAGCGAGTATCCCTGGCGGGCGAAGCTGCGGGGGCCATCCTTTGTCAACCTGCAAGTGCTGCCCGAACTGCTGCGCGGCCACAAGATGAGCGATGTGATTGCGATCCTGGGTAGCCTGGATTTCGTCGTCGGGGAAGTGGACCGCTAACGCTGCCTGTAATCCTCGCATTGACAGTAAGGGTGCCGGCAAAGCGCCGGCACCCACTTTTCATCTGTTGCCCATGCTTTCCCCTGTAGCAGGCAGTTACCGAAACATTCCATATGCCTTGCTATGGCTTGAGGTCCAGCGCCGCTTTGCCGGTCTGCAACTCGGCGGGCACCGAGTTGTGATGGTGCACGATCAGCCACCTGTCGTTGATCTTACGGAGGCAGGCGGTCCAGCGCAGCCAGAGATCGGTCTTCTGCCCGTTGTTCATCGCCCCGCTGATCCGGTTGAGGCTGTGGGTGAATGCCACGTCATCGCTAACCGTGATGTTGAGGTCGTGAACTTCATAGTCAATCGGGCCTTGATAGACAGAGAAGACCTGTTCCCAGAGCTTCCTGAGTGCGTCTGCTCCCAGGTATTGCAGCGGGGGCACGATATCGAACGTCACAACCTCCCGCGCGTAGAGAGACATGACGCCTTCGATATTCTTTTCACGAACCGCCCTGATTCCATTATCTATTAATTTCTGGATTGCTGCTTCATCGTTTTTCTTGTTGTCTTCGACTGCCATAGGTTTCCTCCTGGGAAAATGTAGCCTCTGGTACCTGGCCTGTTATCGCCTGAGCGCATGCCCGGGCAAAGCCGTTTCAGGATGAGAATCCTCCCCGTCAACCGGAGCGTAGCGGAATTGTACATACTGCTTGATCCCAAGCAACGGCAGTATCAGGCGCTCAACAGGATGGTAGGCCGGGAGGGCCTCTGCCGAACTCACCATCTGTGGATCAATCAGCCGATATTCAACGCCTTTCCACTCTATCACACATCCGTTGGCGGCCAGCACGTTACGGTACCATGCGGCTTTTTCCCCAAAGGTCAGCGGGACCACGAAGCCGGTAGCCGTTGGCCGGGCGCTGACCGGTGTAGCGTAAACCCGCCCGGAGCGGCGCCCGGTATGTTTGAGGACCGCGAACCGCAGCAGGCGCCTGGTGATGGGGTGAGCCAGAACATACGGATTCCACATGCCGATCCAGCGGGCTATCAGCGGGTGCCTGCTGAATACACCTTTTCGGGTTGCTTGAACATTGCTTTCTGCCATATATGTTCTCCCTCTTTCTTGTGAATGTGATACTTTTATCGCATGAAATCGTTTCTATGGCGACATGAGTTCTCTGTGGAAGAGACTCATACTGGAGTCGGTTGAGGAGGAACTTTTGTGACAGGCTCTTGAAAAACCTGGAAGAGATTTGCTCTGAAGCCTCCTTGTTTTCTCGTCGCTTATACACTATAATGGAAATCTACCACTATAGAGAATGGAGGAGTGCGATGAAACCTGCTGCCAGACGGACGAACGGGCTGGATATGGTCGGGCTGGGCGAGCGCATCCGGCTCGAACGCCTGCGGCGCCGCCAGTCTTTACAGGAATTAGCCAGGCGCGCTGGCATCAGCAGCAGCATGCTTTCCGCGGTGGAACGCGGGGAAAGGGTTCCCACTGTCCTGCTGCTCGATCACATTGCTACCGGTCTGGGGACCAGTATTGCGCGACTGCTGGAGGATGAGCAGAGCGCGCGGGTGGTGCTGCTGAGGGCGCAGGACCAGGAAGTGACCCGCGATCCCTCCGGCTGGGAGCGGCGCATCCTGTCGCCAGTGTTGCCTGGCATTGAATTCGAGTTTATGCGGACGACCATTCCTGCCGGGGTGGATGCGGGCGTCTTCTCGCCGCATGCGCCTGGCTCGCGCGAGTATATCGCGGTAGAGCGCGGCGTCTTGCTCTTGACGCTGGACGGCGCAGCTTACACGCTCGCTGAGGGTGATAGCATCTACTACGCCGGCGACTGCAAGCATGGCTTCGCCAATCCAGGCCAGGAGCCGCTCATTTATTACCTGGCGATGGATGTGTCCGGCACGCCGTTCGCCGCCACTTCTCATCTGACAGGCAATCTGAAACATGAACAGAGGAGTGAACTGCTATGACCGATGTTGCAGATGACGATCCGCTGGTGCTGGGCTGGGAGTGGTCCGCCGGGGAGATCAGGCGCGTGGGCTATCAGGTGGTTGATCTGATTGCCGCACATCTGACGCAGCTTCCGCAGCGCCAGGTGTGGCAGCCCTATCCAGCGGAGCAGGCGGACGCGCTGCTCCGCACGCCCGCGCCGCAGGAGGGCCAGGAGGCCGACGCGCTGCTGGCCGAGTTTGCCCGCCAGGTGGCGCCGTATCCGTTCGGCAACGGGCATCCGCGCTTTTATGCCTGGGTGAACTCACCCCCGACGACAATCGGCATCTTTGCCGAGGCGCTGGCGGCGGCGATGAACCCGAGCTGCGCTGGCGGCAATCACGCGGCAGTCTATCTGGAGCGAGAGGTGATCGGCTGGTTCAAACAACTGTTTGATTTCCCGGAGGAGGCGATGGGGCTGCTGGTCAGCGGTGGTTCGATGGCGACGCTGACCGCGCTGGCGGCGGCTCGCCACACCAGAGCCGGGCACGATGTGCGCGCCGGGGGCTTGCAGCAGGGCGGGCCGCGCCTGGTGGTATATCGCAGCGAGCAGGGGCATAGCTGCATCCAGAAGGCGGTTGAGCTGCTGGGCATTGGCGCGGCCAATCTGCGGACCATTCCGGTTGATGCAGCCTATCGCATACGGGTTGAGGCACTGGAGACGGCGATTCAAGCTGATCTGGCGGCAGGGCAGCGCCCGATTGCGGTGGTGGCGAGCGCCGGGACGGTAAATACCGGCGCGATTGATCCGTTGCAGGAGATTGCGGCGCTGTGTCGGCGGTATAAGCTCTGGCTGCATGTAGATGGGGCGTATGGGGCGGTGGCCGCACTGACAGAGGAATACAAAGGGGCGCTGGCGCCGCTGGCGCTGGCCGATAGCCTGGCGCTGGATCCCCATAAGTGGCTGTCGATTCCCTACGAGGCAGGGCTGGTGCTGGTGCGCAGCGGCCAGGATCTGCGCGATACGTTCAGCCTGGTGCCGGAATATCTGCGCATCGAGGGGGATGCGCGGGGCGTGCAAGGACCGCCGTGGTTCAGCGAGTATGGCTTTCAGCAGACGCGCGGGTTTCGGGCGTTGAAGGTCTGGATGTCGCTGAAGTATTATGGGCTGGTCGGCTACACGCGGGCCATTGAGCACGACATCGCGCTGGCACGGCATCTGGCACGCCGCGTGGAGGACAGCCCTGATCTGGAACTGGCCGCGCCGCAAAGCCTGAGCATTGTCTGTTTTCGCTATGCGCCGGCACACCTGCACGGCGATGAGGAGCGGCTGAACGCGCTGAACAGGCGGCTGCTGGAACGGGTGCAACTGAGCGGCAGGGCGTTTCTGGCGGGGACGACGCTCGGTGCGCGCTTTGTGCTGCGGGCATGCATCGTCAATTATCGCGCCACACGCGCCGACATTGATCATCTGATCGAGGCAGTGCTGGAGACAGGAAGAGAATTAGCGGATTTATGAAAGGAGATACCCCGATGGATGACCTCCTGAACACCCTGCAAACCATTCTCGGCGGGAGCGCCGGCCGGGCCACAAAAGCAAAAGATATATGCGCCGCGATCCGCCAGGCCGGAAATTACCGCCGGGTTGGTCTGTATGACGTGACTGAGACGGAGGTACGTAATATTGCCTGGAGCGGGCCAGGGGCGCCGGCCTATCCCAATTTCCCTCTCACCAGAGGATTGAGCAGCGTCGCAATCGCGGACAAAAAGATAGTAGTATCGAATGATGTAGCCAGTGATCCACGCTATCTCACCGCGTTCTCAAGCACGGGATCGGAAACCATCGTCCCGATTATGCAACCGGGCACGGGCAAAGTGATAGGAACGCTCGATGTGGAGAGCGACCATGTAAATGCCTTTCGCGAAGCTGATCGGCAGATGCTTGAGACCTGCGGGAAGATTTTAGGGGAGCGGTGGGTGTAAAGAGGCGGAACGCCTCTTGCATGTATGCTCTCACGCTCCGCTCTCGAAGAGGAGGCCAGATTTGCTAAGGAGAAACTTATCCCAGCGATATATGTTGTACTTCATCCAGGCAGACACGTAATTGCTCCGCTAGCGTGTGGAGGTGCTCGGTTCTGCAAGTTTCGTGCGTGCCCGGGATAAAGTGGAACTCTGCCTGTTCGTCTTCGCTGACCTCTCCCCACCACAGTTTGCGACCATCAGGGTTTTCGCGTGCAAACAGATACGTAATCTTTCCCTGATACTGACGCGGCTGATAGCCAGAGACGGCCCAGATGAACGGACCAAACCAGTCCTGACGCAGGGCGCCTGCCGCCGGGAGAAGCGCGAAGCGTTGTGGATGCTCCTCCTGCCAGCAGCGCAACAGCTTCTCGACATGCTGCGTATACTCATCGCGCGCACCCCGTAAAGCTCGTTCAATATAGCGCAGACGAAGGAACCAGTCGAGTTGCCGGTCAGGGCCGAATCGTAAGGCGTTGCCCACACGCCGAATAAGCTGGCCTAGCTGCCTGATCGTGCGGATAGGGCCGGCCATCGGATCGATCAATACCAGCAGATCAACCCCCTCTCCCGCCTCTTGCAACTGCCGGGCCACCTCATAGGCGAAGAGGCCCGCGCCACAAAAGCCGCCCAGTAAATAGGGGCCGTGCGGTTGAACTGTGCGCAGCGACTGTATGTATGCTGTTGCCATTTCTTCTATTGTCGGAGGAGCCGCTAGGTCAGCGAAGCGATAGGGTTCAAGCAGATAAAAGGGTTGATCCGGCCCCAGATCGCGTGCAAGCGCGAAACAGTAAAACGCGCCCCCTTGCCAGTGCGGGTGAAAGTAGAAGAAAGGTCGCCTGGAACCGCCGGTCTGGATGGGTATCAGGGGAGCGCGCGAAGCTGGCGTCTGCTGAGATGCCGTCGGCTGCACATCTCTGGTAATAACGCCTGCCGCTTTCTGTGAGAGTTCGCCGCGTAGATATTTTTCGAGCAGGGCGCGGCGGGCATCTGATGGTTTCCGTGTCTCTTGCATACGACAACATCCTTTCAAAAAGATCGCTCATAGACTAACGTTCGACGTATGGGCACAACACTAGAAAGTGACAGGGAGCGCGGTCAGGCCACGCAGACCCAGGTTTTCTCGCCAGATAATCGGTCCCGGGACGAGTTCAAGATTCGGCATACGGCGCAGCAGCGTCTCAAACGCCGTCTGCCCCTCGATCCGGGCTAATGGCGCGCCAAAGCAGAAGTGACTGGCCCACGCAAAAGCGACGTGCCGGTTGTCCTGGCGACAGATATCGAGGCGATCCGGGTCGGGGAAGCGCTCGGGATCGCGGTTGGCTGCTCCCATTACCGCGATCAGCGCCTGGCGTTTCTTGATCGTCTTTCCTCCGAGGACAAGATCCTCCGGGGCCAGTCGCGCGGTTTGCTGGCTGGGACTCTCGTAGCGCAGCAATTCCTCGACCGCCGAAGGGATCAGCGAGAAATCCGCCTTGAGCTTCTCCATCTGGTCGCGATGACGCAGGAGGGAGAGCACACCGTTGCCGATCAGGTTGGTCGTCGTCTCCTGGCCGCCGACCATGGTAACAATAGTGTTAGCAACAACCTCTTCCTCGCTCAAGCGGTCGCCGTCGACCTCAGCAGTGAGGAAGGCGTGAATAAGTCCATCGCGCGGGTGCACGCGCTGCTCGCGAATGGCGGCGCGGAAGTAGGCCACCATCTCTTCCAGGCTGCGAATCACCTGTGGCGCACGATCAGGGTTATGCTGAAAATTGCCCAGCACCTGAGCAAAATCGGCAGACCAGGCCGTGAGTTGCTGCCAGTCGGAGGTGGGAACGCCCAGCATCTCGGCGGTAACGATGGCCGGGAGAGGATAGGCCAGATCTGCGATGATGTCCATATGCCCCCTGTCCTGCACTGCATCCAGCAAACTGTTCGTGATATCCTGGATGTGGGAGCGCAAGCGCTCAACCCGGCGTGGTGTGAACGCTCTGGACGCCAGTCCACGCACACGTCCGTGAGCAGGCGGATCCAGAAAGAGCATCTGGCGTACCATCACTTCCGCCAGTGGCGTCAGCAACGAAAGACCGAGCGCTTTCAATTGCTCAGGCGTAGGCGTGCGATTAGCTGAACAGTGCTGGAAAACCCACACCACATCCGCATAACGTGTCACCACCCAGGCGTGAAGAAAGTAGTCCCAATGCACCGGGTCCTCGCTGCGCAAGCGGTGATACAGGGGGTAGGGATTGGCAAGCACCTCCTGGTTGAGCAGGTGATACAGGCTCAGCGTTGGATCTGCTGGTCCCATCGTTGATGAGATGTTCGCGGTCATGATGGTCCCTCCATAGAACAGCTTCCAGGGTTGCGGCAGGGCGAAATGCAATGTTATTGCAGCAACTGCTGGACTTCGTTCTCGCTTATCAGCTCCATCTTCACAAGCAGACGACGCTCGACCTCAGCGGATAACTGTCGCACAGTAGGTGCGCTAAACAGGCTCAGCAGTGGTAGCTCGACGCCAAAGGTCTCGGCCAGATGGGTAATGACCTGCGTTCCCAACAAGGAGTGGCCGCCAAGCAGGAAGAAATTTTCGTCCATGCCTACCTGCTCCAGATTCAGCAGGCGGGATACAATTCCGGCCACTTTCTCTTCGATCAATGTCTGCGGAGTAGCCGTATCTTCTTCTCGTAACATATTAGTTGCATCCGGTGCAGGTAAAACTGCATAATCTACTTTTCCATTAGGTGTGATCGGTAAGGCTTCCAGCAGGACAAAAACTCCTGGGATCATGTAGTCGGGGAGTTGGGTAATGAGCGGCTCACGTAGAGCGCTCAGCGTGAGTTGCGCGCCCGGTTTGAGGACGATATAAGCCACCAGGCGTTTATCGCCCGGCGTCTCCTCATAGGCGGTCACGCAGCATGCCTGGACGGCAGAATGCGTTTGCAGCGCAGCGACTATTTCAGCAGGCTCGATACGATACCCGCGGATCTTCAACTGCCGGTCGATGCGCCCCAGGAAGGCGATCTGGCCGTCCGGCAGCCAGCGTGCCAGATCGCCGGTCCTGTAGAGCCGCGCCCCCGGCTCGTCGCTGAAAGGATGAGCGATAAACTTTTCCGCTGTGAGTTCGGGGCGGTTGAGATAGCCATCGGCCAGCCCTACGCCTCCTATACATAATTCCCCCGCTTCGCCCGGGGGGACCTGTCGCAACTGCTCGTCCAGGATATAGATCTGCGTGTTCGCGATAGGTCGTCCAATGGGTGGGGGAGTACTGGCGTTCTCCGTCGCGGGCACGCGCCCTGATGTAACCAGGACCGTAGCCTCCGTAGGCCCGTAGTTATTGACCAGCGCGAACGGCAGCCCAGGCGATGGGTAGCGATGCAGCGTATCGGCTCCGGTCAGCAGATAGCGCAGCGCTGTCGTGGCCGGCCACTCAAGCTGAAGCGCGCTCTCGGCCAGCACGGTTGGCAAGAACGTTACCGTGATGCGCTGCTCCACGAGCCAATCGCGCAGGGCACTCGCCTCCAGGCGTGTATCGTCATCGATCAGGTAGACGCTCGCGCCCGCTGTAAGATAAGGCCACAGTTCCCAGCCAGTCGCGTCGAACGCCGGACTGGTGAGCTGCGTAGCCCGATCCGCGGCGGTAATCGCAAAGGCGCGCTGGTGCCAGAAGACAAGATTGAGCAGGCTGTTGTTGGTGATCTGTACACCCTTGGGCCGCCCGGTTGAGCCGGAGGTGTAGATCACATAGGCCAGGTCATCGATAGTAGCGGAGCAGACGGGATCGTCTGTACTCTGCCAGATCAGGATCTCTGCATCAGCATCCAGGTACACCATCCGTGCCCCCCGCCCGGGCAAGCGCCCTGCAAGCTGGCGCTGCGTGATGAGCACGGGCGCCCCGGCATCTTCAATCATGAACGCCAGACGGTCGGGCGGATATGAGGCATCTAGTGGCACATAAGCACCGCCAGCCTTGAGAATACCCAGCAGGCCGATCACCATCTCAAAGGATCGCTCGACGCAGAGCGCCACGCATACCCCCGGCCGAACGCCGAGCTGCTGCAAATAGTGGGCGAGCTGGTTGGCACGTTGATTAAGCTCTCTGTAACTGAGTGCGTTGTCATCCCTTACGAGCGCTATCGCATTCGGTCTGGCAGTGGCTTGTCTGGCAACGAGTTGCTGGACGCAGGCATCCCGGGGATAATCCTGCTGCGTAGCGTTCCACTGCGCCAGTTGTCGTTGCTCGGCCTCTGTCAGCAGCGCTGCGGACGCGCCCGGCTTCTCTTTGTGAGTAGCAAGGGCCTTATAAGGTGGGGCGCGAAAAGACATCTTTTTGTTATCCATATGCTCAACTCTTTAAAAGTGCGAATGTGCAATTGGGAAGGGCAGCCCTGCTTTTGTGTCATTTGTGTACTGTAGTCATCGAAGGGCAGAGCGCCGCAGGTTATATCAAGCAATAGTATACCCAGCCAGGAGCAGAAAATCGTGAGTTGATGGCCCGCTTTAAGGAACGTGATAACCGTCTTTACAGGTGATAATGACCGCTACGCAGTGGTATTGTGCTTTCTTGTGCATGATATCGTTCCTGAAATAGATGAAAAAAGGCCCATTTCCATAAATTATGGAAATGGGCCGGGCGCAGAAATATCCTCTCTAACCGGGTAACGCCGGTTGTGTCAGGCTGGTGAGACTACAGCCTCGTTCGCGTACATTGGAGACCTCCAGACCAAAATGGTGTAATTTTGTACGCAGCGAGGAGAGCGCACGACGAATGGGACGAAGTTCTTGCTGCCATGTTCCACGGTCCTGAGCTTCCTGCAAACAGCGACGATAGTAGTCAATGGAAGCAGGTGTCACAGCATTACCAGAAATATGTGAAAGCAATACCTCGTAAGGGCAGTAATGTGGAAACAACTCGAGCATAGGAATGAGTACATACAATTCGTTGACACTAAATTGCTGCTCTATGAGCAGACAAGGTCCTTCCGCAAGCAGCAATAAGGTGCGTGTCTGTCGGTTCAGGACAAGTTTGTTGCCTGGGGGGAGTAAGTCTTCGAGGGAAAGATGCTGGATCTGCATCTCCTTCTCTTTAGCCCTCGCTGTCACTGGAGTCGCAGAATAGGTTGTTTGCATACGCCCTCCCTGGTTGATGTAACGAAAGTCTATACAAATCTGCACTACCGCACAACCTACACAAACTACAGAAAATAGGGAAAGAAATCAAAGAATGAGCCACCCGGTCCTATCTGTGATGCGGTGATATCTCTGGGACATGAGAAAGTTCCCCCTGTAAACAGATGGCTTTAGAACCCGGCTGCATTCGGCTACTACACTTTGTAGGTATCTTTGCCTCTACTTAATAGATACGTTTGATGTTACAAAGTGGCCTGACCGATTCGATCGCTCTCTAAATGAATCATTTTCCCCCACAATTGCATAGATACTGAAGCGGGGGAGAGTAACTATGTCCGACTAGCACTCGTTTCGACGAATCTGTTCATTCAGAGGAGTCTAACCGTTTAGAAAACGGAGCTATCCGTTCCGAAGTATATATAGCATATCTCTGTTGCTCAGGCAAGAGATAGTTAAGACTGTACAGTAATAGTGCTGATATTACCTGAAGAGCAAATACACTTTCTCCGCCTTGCAGAAAAGCCACGCAAGAAGCAGGGACGAGCGCACGCTACTGAAGCAGACGAGAGAGGAGCGGCCATAGATCCGCTGTGCAGCGGTCATCATTGCGTGCAAAGACGGCTATCACGTTCCACAAAGCGGGCCATCAACTGACGATTTTTCTGGTGCTTCCTGGGTATACTGTTGCATGTGCCCATAGGGCTTGAGCGCTAGCGCGCTTTTATCGCTGTGAGAAAAACTTTTACTCGCCTGTAGCCAACAGTTCAGGTAGCAAGAACTCTTATGAATCTCGTTGCTTTCTCCATCAAGACGAAGGGTGTACGTAACTTTGTAAGAAGATTGCGAACGGTATTCAGCCGTTTCGGCTTTTCTGAGAGAAGAACAAAGCAAGCTCTATATTTAATGATAGATATCCTCCAACGCTATGGTGGTTCGCCAACCTTCTTCATCCCGGCGGTCGTGCTACGCCGCCATCCGCGTTTAATGGCCGATATTGCTCGGAGCGGCACTGAAATAGGACTGCATGGCTATGTTCATAACGACTATCGCTTGTTGAGCTGGGATGAGCAGTACGAGCAGACCAGGAAGGCGGCCCTGACGTTCAAAAGGTCTCAAATCGTCTGCCAGGGTGTGCGCAATCCTTACCTGGGCTGGACAGAAGAGTCGCTTCATGTGTACAAAGCGCTCGGGCTTGACTATGAGAGTAATGAGGCTGTCCTGCACGAAATCATTGGTCCTGGCGATCTCCATCCTCTGGCGCGAAGTGGCTACGAGAAGTCATTGGACCTCTACCGGGCGCTCCCGTGTAATGCGTATACCTTGCGTCCTCATTTTGAGGATTCCTTGCTGCGCATCCCGCTGAGCATCCCTGATGATGAAATGTTGCTTGATCGCTTACGCATGGCACAGGAAGAGGAGGTTGGACGAATATGGAGCGCGATTATGCAGCGTGTCTACGCTACGGGTGGGCTTTACACACTGAATCTCCATCCTGAGCGCGCTGTGCTCTGCCAGCATGCATTGGCAATGCTGCTCACCTGCGCGCGCGAGCAGCCGCTCCCGGTGTGGATAGCGCGGTTGTGTGATATCGCCGAATGGTGGCAGGAGCGCAGCCGTTTCAGGATAACTGTAACACCGCTGTGCGCCAATCTCTGGCTCGTTGACGCTGCCTGTCGCCCACGTGCGACACTTCTGGCACGCCACCTCACAGTAGAGGATGCCATTCCTACGACGCCATGGGTAGGAAGCGATGTTGTTGTGCATGCGCGACATTTTAGCGTGCATGCTACGCATTGTCCCGTCGTTAGTCTTTCACCGCGCACACCCGATGCAGTGTGCGCTTTTCTCTATGAGCAAGGGTATCCGGTAGTGCGTCGTGCCGCAGATGATGGGCAGGACGCGGTACATCTTGATTTGCCCGAGGGCCTGGGAACGACACGCGCGGAACAGGTGCAGCGCTGCGGAGCATTGCTTGACCGGCTTGAGCAGGTGGAGAGGCCGCTTATACATTTTGGATGCTGGCCCAATGGTCAACGCGCCGCGCTCGCCATTAGCGGAGATATCGACTCTATCACGATCCAGGACTTCTTTTTGCGTGTCCTTGAATTTCGCCAACATACATCGCGCCGCTTCCCCGTACTAAAGAAGCGATAGCTAATGGTCAATCGGCCATCCGGTCCTAAAAAGCGAGGTTTACATGGAGTTCCGTCATGCCTTCTGGCTCTTGAAGAAGTGGTTCGTTCTTATTGTGCTGGCTTGCATTGTAGGCGCGCTCGCCGGGCAGATCGTCAGCCTGCTCAAACCGGAACTCTATCAGGCGGAGACGATGGTATATTTTGTCACGCCCAATCATACTGATATTGGCTCGATCACTGGCGATCAACAGGTTGCGGCGGCTTTTGCTAATATTCCGAAGTCCGGCTCGGTCCTGACTGCGACGCTGCTGGCGATACATGATAGAAGTCTGACAGCTCCCCTTCTTTCCTCTGAGATTTCTGTAATCAATGACCGTGACACACAATTTGTGACGATTCAGGTACGCGACTCCAGCCCCACCCGCGCCGCGCGATTGGCGACTCTGATTACAGAGCAGTCCATCGCTCAGTTCAATGCGCTGACGGCTGATAAGAGCCAGGCAAAGCAATTCGTCAAGCAGGAACTCAGCCAGCTTCAAGTCGAGATAAGCGCCCTGGAAAAACAGTTGACCGCTCTACAACATCAGAAGGCTGGAGCCTCATCCAACCCCTCTGCAACTCCGGCCTCTTCGGCGGCTTCCATACAGCCAACAGCAACGCCGACAGCCTCTTCATTGGAGACGGTCGATCAGCTTACCGCGACATTGAACGCAGACCGCGCACTCTATAATCAGTTGCTCGATTCCTACACGAACATTACCAGCGCTGAGGCCCTCGTTTTACAACAGGCACAGGTGCCGCAGCAGCCAGTCGGTCTTGGGCGTGCTCCTGTCGTTGCTATTGGTCTGTTGGTCGGGCTGTTGGCTGCTGTGGCACTGATCCTTTTTATTGAGCAGCAGAGGGGTATCCTGCGTCCCACCACCGATATCGCTCCCATGAACGCCCCCTCCGGCGCCGATACCTATGCGAACAATCCAGATGATGATATCACGCTCAAGATATCAACTGCTACCAGGAAAGCAATAGGGCAGGCGCTCTCGGCGTATTCCGGCTCGAACGGCCTCAACCCGGAGAGCACGACAGAGGAACATAGCGCTCATTCCCTGGACGATCAAGCATAGACCTGCGCATCTCCAGACGCTAGCCAGCTAAGAAATGATGTACCATGATACAACAAAAAATACATAGTAATCGGGTGATACTTCCCGCAGGTCTGGGACTCATAGCAGTACTGGGGGGATTGGCGGCACTGAACCCCTTGCTGGCGGTAGCCGCCGCCCTGCTCCTGCTGCTGTGGGCGTATGTGGCGCCGCGACCTATTGTTATTGTCTACGCGCTCGTCTTTATTCTGCCGCTCGTGGGCGGTTTTGCCAGGGGGACGTTCATTCCCCTCCTCCGGGTGGGGCAGGCTCTGCTCGTGCTGGGCTTTCTCCTGTTCGCGCTCTCGGTCCCTGGTCGGCAAGGAAAAATGCGTCTGACTTTCATCGATTTTGCTTTCGCATTCTATTTTTTGACCGAGGCCGTCTTTCCCGTTCTAGCGATGCTCTACCGTGGCGATCCGTTGAACCTGAGCCAGCCAAACTTTTACGATAGCAGCACGCCGCTACAAACCCTGTTTGGGCCTGTGCAGTACTACATGCTCTACCGCATCGTAGTGGCGACGGTCTCGACGAAAGAGCAAATTACGACGATCTTCAAGCTGAGCTTCGTGTCGAGTATCCTGGTCTCGATCATCGGAATTATGCAGAAGGTAGGAGTTGCCCCAGTTACCTCATTCCTGAACGCTTATTATCCGCAGCCGAACCTCTATCCCCACGGTGGTGTATATATTCCTATCGCCGCTATCCGCATCACTTCTACCCTGGAGAGCTATAGTGGGCTGGCTGCTTATCTCTGCTTTACACTGATTCTGGCGCTGACCTGCTACACCGTGTTGCAAGGAAAGAAGATCTGCCCGCTGTTCTTGATCGTTACTATGCTTATCGATAGTGCCGCGCTGTTCCTGACCGGGACGTTTTCGGCATTTCTGGGATTGGCTATTGGCGCGGTCATCATTTTCCTCATCCTGCGCCGTGTTCCCAGACTGCTCATTGTCGTTGTGGCTGGCTTCGCGCTCTTTGCGCTCCTCTTTCCCGCGTTCATCATTGACCGCGTTCAAGAATGGCTGGGAGGAGGCTCGTCGCAGGCGCTCCTACCAACCTTTGCTGCCAGGATCACACTCTGGGAGCGTATATTCCTGCCGGCCATCGGCCAACATATCGTGTTCGGCTCCGGCCCGTCGCCACTGGTCTCGCAGCTCTGGATCTCTGAGGAGTCACAATATATCGCACTACTGCTCAGGGGCGGTATCTTTTACCTGTTCAGCTATCTGGTGCTGATCGGGGCCGCGTTGCTCATTTGCTGGCGGCTCATCAAGCAGGGGCGCGAGAGGCCCGGCCAGCTCGCGGCGATTGCCCTGTTCGCGATCCTGATCGCGATGAGCTGTATGAACGTATCGGCGGTGTATTTCACTTATGCCGGCGGGACACAGACCATCTGGACCTTGCTGGCTGTTGTGGTGGCTGCTGGGCAGTTCGGATCGCCACGTATGCAGGTGATAGACAGGCGCATCGCGGAAGAGCAGCGACGCACGACGCGATGGCTGAGCATGGTGCGTCTTCGGCGCCTGCTCGACTGGCGCTTTGTGAAGGACTCGGCGGTTGTGGGCCTGGGATCGACATCCGCGCGCCTGCTTGGCCTGCTCTTTACGACGCTGCTGGCCCACTATCTGACCCCCGGCGATTTCGGCCTGTATCGCTATCTAATTACGCTGGCGAGCATCGTGACTTTTGTAGCAACGGCCAGCCCTGCGAGCATTGCCCGTTTTATTGCCGCCCACCCCCAGGACGAGCAGGCCCAGGACCTCTACTTTACAAACAGTGTGCTCGGACTGGCACTCCTGATGCTCGTCTCGCTGCTCATCAGTATACCTGTGCTATTCTACTTACATGCCCTTAATGCCGGAACGGTGGCCTGTATTATTGGCATGACAGCGTTTTATGGCTACCTGGCGATTGTGCGCGGGCAGAATGACGCCTGGAAAATGGGCCTCGCGTATGTTCTAAGCAATGTCGCACTTGTCGCGGCGCTCTTCTTGCTCATTGATCTCTTCAAGCTGCGTACAGCCTCCACTGCGGCGGCGATCTACGGCCTGACCGATCTTGTGCCTATCGTGCTGCTGGAACTCATCAGGCCGATGAAGCTGCGTTTTCAACTGCGCCTCGTCTCGGGGCGAACCTTGCTGGAACTGGCACGTTTCGCCCTCCCCATCCTGATCGCTACCGGAGCCTACACGCTCTGGTCTGGACTCGACATGCTGCTCGTGCAGAATCTCGTGCCGAGCGCGGCAGGTGACTATGCCGTTGCCAAGACGGTTTCGGGGGCATTCGTGTTTGTTCCTGCGGCGATCAGCATGGTCCTGATGCCTCATGTGGCGGCTCTTGATCCTAAGAAAAGCAAGCGATATTGCGTGGGGGCTGCGCTGATCGCGTTACTGATCTCTATCGGCGGCCTGGCAGTTATCATGCTATGGGGGCATGCACTGATCGCGCTGGCCTTTGGACAGCGCTATGACCATGCCTATCTCCCGTTAATCATTCTCATCGTCGGGATGAGCTTCTACGCGGTCTACGCCATTCTGGAAGGATTCGTGATTGGGCATGGACGCCCTGGCCTATCGGTGCTGGGCCTGTCGGCCGCGCTGGGGAGCACAGCGCTCACCGGCTTCTGGCTCACCGCTCAACTGGGAGCGCTGGGGGCGAGCCTCGCCTTCACGCTGGGGGCTGTGCTGGGAACGGCTATATTGCTGGTGAGCGTCTGGCGCTTCCTGTACGGCGACAGCTTTCATCGAGAAGGCTCTGTCAGCAAGATCGTTGCCAGCTCTATGCCAGGCCAGAGATAGGTAGAGAGGAGGGTGAATGGAGTCAAACATTGTGTTTATTGTCTGGGCCAGGCATTCACGCCGCGCTCAGACACTGGCTGCCGAACTGGGGGGGCATGTGAGCTTTCAGTATGAAGCTGGCCTGAAAGGACGCTGGCTGACGCCAATACGCTACCTGGCGCAAGGGTGGAACACCTGGCGCGCTCTGCAACGAGCGCGAGCGGCAACCGTAATCGTACAATCGCCGCCCATCTTCGCCTTGCTGGTCGTAGCTGTCTGGTGTGCATGGCGCAAACTCGGGGGGCAGCATGTCTCCTATGCTATCGATTGCCATACCGGTACGTTCTATGACCGGCGCTGGCGCTGGGCGTTGCCGCTGCTCCGCTTGCTCGCTCACACGGCAGTTGTCACCCTCGTTGCGAGCGAGGAGGCGCAGAAGATGCTGCAACGCTGGGAAGTCAATAACCTGTTCCTGATGGATGGCCTGCCCTCTTTTGATCAGCCGGTAGGGATGATTGGCACACAGGGGACGCAACCTGTGGCCGTCATCAGCGGCTTTGGCCTCGATGAGCCGGTAGCGGAAATCCTGGAAGCGGCGCGCCTTTTGCCACATGTGACGTTTTACTTTAGCGGCGATCCCCAACGGCTGCCAGCAGTGATGCTCGCGCAGAAGCCCGGCAATGTCGTCTTCACCGGATTCCTCCAGGAATGCGAATACGCAGCGCTGCTCAATAACGTCCACGGCATTGTGAACCTGACCACCGCAGCTAACATTTTGACCTGCGGAACCTATGAAGCCCTCGCTGTGGGTAAGCCAGTCGTCGCATCAGGCCACCCCCAGATGAAGCGCTACTTCGGACGCGGTTTCATCTACGTCCGTAATACTCCCGAGTCTATCGCCGCCGGTATATGCAAGATGCTGGATGAACGGAAAGCGCTCACCGAAGATGTGCTCGCCATGCGCGCAGAACTGGTGCGCAGGCGACAGCCGGCCTTCGAGAAGTTGGCCGCGATCCTGCAATCATGACCTTGCTAATCAAGCTTCATATGTGGTACAGAATCAGGATTGACGAGAAATGCGATATGCAGACGTTCACCGGAGCAATTGAGGGATCGTATATTCCAGGAGTCTTTAATGAATCGCTCTGACAGAAAACAGATAAGAAGGATTATTTCTAATAAAACCTTTCTTTTTTCTATAATTCTAGTGCTGATTGCTCTTATGCTCTTTCTGCTATTCTCCAGAGTGTTTTTCCCAGCCCCCCCGGTCACTGAGGAGCCGTCACAAATGCCAGCGCCACAGACAAATTCTGGCCCATCACCGACTCGCGTACCTTTTCTGGGCGGTCAGTGGTTCCTGGTTGGTTACAATTATCCGTGGCATTCATACCAGGACGATTTTGCCTCCGGTTCGCGCAATATACGCGCGCAAAGGGCTGTTATTGCCAGCCAGTTCGCCGATATGGCAAGCAATGGAACGCATGTGGTGCGCTGGTTTATGTTCAATGATTTCTCGCAGAATCCCCTCTTTGATGGACACGGGACGGTGGAGGGCATCTCGCCTGATGTGTACCAGTCACTCGACGATGCGCTTGCCATCGCTCGCTCCAATCATATCTATCTCATTCTCGACTTCATTGATGGCCCCCAGCTTCTAAAAAAAGATGATCCCAGCGCCCCATTGCATCGTCAAATCTTTACCGATCCTGCCGTGCGCCAGAGCTTTTTCGACAATGCGGTCAAGCCTGTCCTACAGCGTTATGGGCAGGACCCGAATATTCTTGCCTGGTCTCCCATCAATGAACCGGATTATGAAACGATGGACGTGGATCTTGACGCAAACCACGTTGGCATCCCCTACAATGATATGCGTGCGTTCATGCAGGAATTCACGCAATACGTCCATACCTATACACACCAACTTGCGACCATTGAGAATGGACCACTGCACTTTGTTCACTTCTGGACGGGATTAGACTTTGATTTCTACTCGCCTCACTACTACGATTGGATGTCGTCATCGTGGCCCGACAGCAACCCGATTCAGGTTCCGGTAGCGAGCCTGCACCTGGATAAGCCGGTGGTGATGGGCGAACTGCCATCAGCAGGATCAAAATTTTCTGTGTCGCAGTTCCTTGAAGCACTTTACAAGAATGGATACGCTGGCGCGCTTTTCTGGAGCCAGAACAGCAACGACGAGTTCTCAAACTATGCCGGCTCCAGAGCGGTAGTGAAGCAGTGGTCCACTGCACACGAAGCTGACGTGAATATCCAGCCCTGATAGCCGCTCTTTTCGATGTAGTGCGCCCCACCTAAAACCGCCGGGGCAGCAGAGCTTTGTATGCAAGCAGCAACTGGTGCTTGCTCTGCTCCCAGTTGAGCGCCTCTTCCATGCGCCTGCGGCCATAAGCGCCCATACAGGTGCGCATCTCTTCATCGTCGAGCAGCATCGCGATCTTGTCGGCGAAGTCTTCTACGCGATTGGGCTGAGCGTAGAGCGCAGCCTCCTGTGCAGAAACGCGTGTTTCGGGGAGATCGAACGCCACGATGGGCTTGCCCAGCGCCATATAGATGAGCACTTTCACCATAGTGGAATACTCATTCAAGCCATTTTTGGGATCGGGCGAGAGTCCCATGTCCGCTACGGTGAGATAGCGAAGCATCTCCGGGTGCTCCAGCCAGCCGGTGAAACGAACATATTCGTCCAATTCGAGCTGCCGCGTGAGCGCCTGAAGTGTGGGCACAGCATCGCCCTCGCCCATCAGCACGAGCAAGATGTCCCGGCGGCCTCGCTCGTGCACGAGTTGATGCAGGGCGTAGAGCGCGTACTCCAGGCCATCCTGGGCTGCCATCACACCTACATAGGCAAGCAGGTAGCGTCGTCCCGCTTTTAGCACAGGCTCTGGTATGGTCGGCTTCATACGCAACAGATCTGGCCCATTGCGCACGACGAACACCTTATCAAGCGCGCACCCGCCGCGCTCTATCGCTTTTCTTTGCTGCGAAGCATTGGTGGTAATCACTATGTGGGCAGTGCGATAGGTACACCACTCGCAGAAAAGTAAGAGCCGATAGATAAGCTTCATGCGTCCCCCGGACTTGACCAGGAACAGCTCTGGCGTCAGGTCATGCTGGTCAAAGACAAACTTTTTGCCCAGCAGCCGGTAGAAAGCGCCGATCAGAAAGAAGAGATCGGGCGGGTTAGCAGCATGAATAACGTCGAAGCCATGAAGAAATAGCACTTTCAAACTCAGAAGAAAGGTCATGAGTACGCTGATGCCATATTCCAGCATGTATGCGGCCGACGAAGTCTCGGATACCGGTAAACGATAGCGATAGATATGAATGCCTTCGAGGCAGATGTAGGGTTCTGCATAGCGTGGGGATTCGCGAGGACAGATTACGCTTACCTGGCAGCCCATGTCGCGCAGAGCACACGCCTCCGGCCAGACGCGGCTATCCTTTGGCACCGCGCCGTTCTCCACGAGCATAAGAATTTTGCAAACGTTGGTCATGGGCAACTACCGTCCTCTCCTGGCGTGGATAGTGTACCTGAGCGATGCCCGCAAAATCGCTCCTTGATGACCGTTTTTGCGCCATATGATAGCCGATTTTTACCATACTGATAGCCGCCTGCATTCGGATTCTATCCCTTCTTGATACTGCCAATGAGAATTATGCTCTGTAGCATCATGAAATCCCCGGAGCAGGGATTCTACTACCTGAGAAAATCGCGCATCACATCCCACAAAGTTAGCCGTCAAGTGACGAACTTTCCTTCGTTCTTGGGTATACTTTTGTCGTTACAGCTTCCTTGCCCCCGCTCTGCCAGCTAATACAGCGAAGGGTGCGGAACGAGTACATCTTTCTTTCAAAGAGAACAATGTTGCAGGAGCAACGAAACGATATGCAGATCCCCCTTGTAGATTTACAGGCGCAGTACCGCTCGATAAAGCACGAGATAGACGCAGCAATCGAGGATGTCCTGGAGCACATGCAGTTATTTCTTGGGCCGCAAGTCAGCGCTTTCGAGCGTGAGTTTGCGGCCTACTGTGCGTGCCAGCATGGCGTAGGGGTCTCTAATGGCACCGATGCGCTTATTCTTGCCCTGCGTGCTTGCGGTATCGGTTCGGGCGATGAAGTGATTACCGTTGCCAACACCTTTATTGCCACTGTCGAGGCAATCGCTGCGGTGGGAGCCACTCCTGTGTTCGTCGATATCGACCCCGACACGTACACGCTGGATAGTGCGCTCCTTGCGTCTGCGTTGACGCCACGGACGCGCGCAATCTTGCCCGTGCACCTCTATGGGCATCCAGTAGATATGCAGCCTGTGCTGGAGTTTGCGCGTGTCCATAAACTGTGCGTGATAGAGGACGCATCTCAGGCGCATGGCGCTACTTACCGGGGACAGAGGGTAGGCGGTCTCGGAGACATTGGCTGTTTCAGCCTCTACTGTAGCAAGAACCTGGGCGCCTATGGTGAGGCCGGCATCTGTGTGACCAATCAAGACGACCTGGCGGAGCAACTGCGGCTGCTGCGCGATCACGGTTCGCGTGTACGCTATCAGCATCTTATGCTGGGAACGAATGCACGTATGGATGAAATACAGGCGGCGGTGCTGCGCGTGAAGCTGCGTTACCTGGAGCAATGGAACGCGCTGCGACGCGCGCATGCCAGCTTTTACACAGCACATCTGCGGCGGATCGTAGAAGCGGTCCCGGTTGTACGCTCATCGGCAGAGCATGTCTACTATGTCTATGTCGTCCAGGTACGAGCGCGCGTCCAGTTCCGTGCGCGCCTCCAGCAAGCGGGGGTGGCGACCGGCATTCACTATCCCACCCCGGCTCACTTGCAGCCGGCATGTGCGCAGTACGGCTGCCGGGAAGGCAGCCTGCCCATAACTGAAGCTGCGGCGCAGCGCATCGTGTCGTTGCCTATGTACCCGGAGCTGTCGACGGAACAGTTGCGAGCCGTGATTCATGCCGTGGAGAGCAACGTGCTAGATACAGGCGTATCCACGTAGGGAGGTTTATTATGGTTCCATCGGATCTCCATTTTGGCGTTATTGGTTGGGGCTACTGGGGGCCTAAGATCGCGCGCAACCTCGACTCGTTACCGGGTTCTGCTGTGACAATGGTGGCCGATCAGAATGCCGATCTCCTGGCCTCGTTGGCAAAGCACAGTCGTATCCGTACAACTACGCGGGCAGAAGAGGTCTTCGACGCCGATGTTGATGCCGTGGTAATCGCAACGCCTGTACGCACGCACTACGCTCTGGCGAGGGATGCCCTGCTGCGGCGAAAGCACGTTCTGGTGGAGAAGCCGCTCACAGCGGACGTGGGCGAGGCAGAGGAACTGGTAAATCTGGCACGGATGCAGCGGCGTGTGCTCATGGTCGGGCATACGTTCGAGTACAATCCCGCCGTCAACCAACTCCGCAATCTGGTGCGTAGCGGCGACCTGGGCAGGATCTACTGCATCGAGGCCGAGCGGCTGAACCTGGGACTCTTTCGCAGCGATATCAACGTCATCTGGGATCTGGCTCCTCACGATGTGTCGATCCTGCTTTACCTCCTGGGCAAGAAGCCTGAGCAGGTGAGCCTCCAGGCACATGCGCACCTGCAAGCAAATATTCACGATATCGCGCATCTCGATCTGCGTTTCGCTGGAGGCATGACAGCGCACGTTCATGTAAGCTGGCTGCATCCCTGTAAAGTACGCCGCGTAACCGTGATAGGTGATGCGAAGATGGCCGTCTACGATGATACCAATCCAGCAGAAATGCTCAAGATTTACAATAAAGGGGCGGATGTCGATGCCGATCCTGTTGTCTCGTATCGCTACGGCGCGATCACTATCCCCCATATCGATTGGATCGAGCCACTCCGGCTCGAATGCGAGGACTTTGCTCATGCTATCCGCCAGGACACGCAGCCGCGCGCCTCTGGCGAGGTTGGCCTGGAGGTTGTGCGTGTTTTAGCTATGGTGCAGGAGGCGCTGGCTCGTCAGGAGAAATGGGGCATAACCGTAGCCGTATGAACGTATGAGGAGTGTGTATGACGACGCAATCCGCTTCTACAGAAAATCTTATCCTGCCCGAGATTGGATATTGGCGTGCGAAGCGTATTCTCGACATAGCCTTTACCTTACTGATCCTCCCTCCCCTCTGCATCATGATGGCAATCGTGGCGCTGGCCGTCCGACTGGACTCGAAAGGCCCCATCCTCTTTCGTCACAAGCGGGTAGGACGGCATGGCGTGGAGTTCGAGATGCTCAAATTCCGTTCCATGTACGTCCACTGCGACGATAGTCTGCACCGCAAGGCTATCGAGCGCTACATGGCCGATCAACAAATAAACGGGCACCTTCCCACCGCACAACTACAATACAAACTGGTTGACGATCCCCGCGTCACACGGGTGGGCCGCTTCTTGCGCAAGACCTGTCTCGATGAGCTTCCCCAGTTTTTCAATGTCCTGCGCGGAGAGATGTCGCTCGTCGGTCCACGTCCTCCCCTTGCTTACGAAGTCGAACGCTACAGCGCGCACGATATGCTGCGCCTGAGCGGTAAACCCGGCCTGACAGGCACATGGCAGGTATACGGTCGATGTCGTGTCCCCTTCTCCGTGATGGTTGAGATGGATATTGCCTATCTGCGGCAGCAGTCGATCTGGCTGGACTTGAAGCTGATCGCACTGACGGTGCCGGTGATGATTCTGGGCAAAGGCGGCGCGTGATAAAAATGTTGGGCGTCCCTGCATCTTGATGCAACATCCAGGATGGCGCATTCCATCATCTAAGCTCCGCCTTCCCCGGCAGCTCCCACTCCATTCTTTGCCAGAGATAGTGCTCTCCGGCCCGTCCAGATGGGGGTTTTCTTCCTGAAGAGAACACATTCCCCATTCGTCGTCACACACATTAAAAGCCTCGCTCCTGGCTCTCCATTCCTTGCCGGTGCGGTACCAAATAAATGGTGTTGAGATCGTCTATTGATATGGAAGAAGGAGATACGATGCAGGGCAAATTACCCCTTGATTGAGCTATGGGCGCGAGCGACGGGCCGGCCTCTGCTTGATCTTGCGTGCCGATGATCTATACAGCCTTTGTTAACGTAATGCGGGAAACATACTACCCTAGTGAGAGAGCACTAAAGGGTGAGCGAATCAGAAAGCGAGCCAGAACATGGGATATCTCAAGGAACACGTGAACCTGAAAGAAGCAGCCAGATACTGGCTGGCGGGACGTTTCTCGCGGCACCCCGAACGATATATCGAACTCTTTCGTGTCGCACGTAAGTATGAACTGCATCATGTGGCTGCCCAACTGGGCATAACCCATCGCCATGAAGAGGAGGATTTCCTTTTCAAAGAGCATAATGCACACGAGGAAGAACACGCAGCGGGACTGACAAGCGCCCTCGAAGAGCTTGGCCCCTGCTTCATCAAACTGGGGCAAATGCTCAGTACGAGGCCCGATCTGCTGCCACCGCACTATATCAGTGCTCTCTCGCGTCTCCAGGACACGGTGAAGCCAGTACCGGCGCAAAAAATTACGATGATTATTGAGGGCGAGCTGGGAGCGCCAGTTGAAGAACTATTCCAGACATTTGATTGCACTCCCCTCGCTACGGCCTCGATGGCCCAGGTGCATCGTGCTGTTCTGCGAAATGGTGACGAGGTGGTGGTCAAAGTGCAGCGTCCTGGCGTGCGCCACCGCATCGAGGTTGATCTCGAAATCCTGCATGAAATAGCTACATTCGCGACCAGGTATACAGCGTTTGGCGCGCGTTATGGACTCCTCCAGATTGTACGCGAATTGGAGAATAGCCTGAGCCAGGAACTTGATTTTCAAGTGGAAGCGGATAATACCCGGCTCATCAGCCGCCAGATCGCTGATTTCCCCTTGCTCATCACGCCGACAGTGTACAGTGAGTATACCTCCCGGCGCGTACTCACCCTCGGCTTTATTCGTGGGCGGCACCTGGCCGATGTCAGCGATGACGAACTGAAAAGGCTCGATGCCCCCGCCATTGCAAAAGAACTGCTCTCGGCATACCTCAAACAATCTATTATTGATGGCGTTTTCCACTGTGATCCGCACCCCGGGAATATCTTCTTGACCGGGAATAACAGACTAGCGCTGTTGGATTTCGGCATGGTGGGGCGCTTTGACTCTGGACAGAAAGATCAAGTCATTCTGCTGCTGCTCGCCTTCTCCGAGCGGCAGGGAGAGCGTGTGGCCGATACCTACATGGAAATGGTCCAGGTACCTAAGGATGTTGATCGCATGGCGTTCTCCCAGGATGTCTGTGCCCTCGTCAGCCGCTATCATGATATGAGTGGTGGGCGGATGGCGATAGGGACAGCGCTGCTGGATCTGACGCGCCTGGCGCAGAAACACTGCATGCCGATTCCCGGTGCGATGACGCTGCTGGGCAAGGCAATGCTCAATCTCGATGGGACCATTCGTGTGCTCTCGCCCGAACTCGACCCGGTGCAATTGATCCGCGACTACATGCTCGAAGTGATGGAAAAGCGTGTCATGGGTCAGCTCTCACCGGGCCGCACGTTCGCCTGGGTGCTGGATATGAAGCATTTGTTTGAGGATACGCCCAGGCGTGCGAGCATGGTCTTTGATAAACTGGCAAACGATCGGCTAACAATGCGTCTGGAGGTCGAGCAGCTAGAGAGTGCGACAAAAGCTTTAGACCGAGCGGCCAATAAATTGTCTTTGAGTATTATCGTAGCCTCTGTGATCGTCGGCGGTGGCTTTGTCGCGAATTGGCTGGGCAGGAAAGGATCTCCGAGGCAGCATTAGTGCTGTTGCAGTGCAAGATACTCTATGTTCTATTCTGCTTCAACTCTCCGGGCGAGAACGATCAAGCCGGATCTGCGGTGCCCCTGCGCCTTCGGACACAACGAAGCGGTAGCCGACGCCCGGCTCGGTGAGGAGATAGCGCGGGTGCGCTGGATCAGGCTCTAGCTTCTGGCGCAGGCGGTTGATATAGACACGCAGATATTCGGCTTCGCCACCGTATTCTGGCCCCCAGATCCGCTGGAGCAGCATCCGATGCGTAAGCACCTTCCCGGCGTGCGCGACCAGTTGCTCCAGCACGGCGAACTCCGTAGGCGAGAGACGCACCTCCTCCCCGCGCAGGCGCACAATGTGTCCTGGCAGATCGATCTCCAGGTCGCCGAAGCGTTTGCTATCTCCTGCGGGCAGCGGCGCCGTCTCCCACTGGCTCCGGCGCAGCACCGCGCGGACACGGGCCAGCAGTTCTTCTACCCCGAAAGGCTTGGTCAGGTAATCGTCCGCACCCAGGTCAAGGGCAGCAACCTTGTCGCTTTCCGCATAGAGCGCGGTCAACACGATGATAGGCACGGTAGAATGCTCGCGCACGCGCTGGCAGACCTCCAGGCCGTCCATACGCGGCATCATGAGGTCCAGAATCAGCAGGTGGGGATGCTCCCGTTCATAGAGGGCCATCGCCTCCAGACCATTACTCGCCTCGAAGACCTCGAAACCGCGTATGCGCAGGTTCCGGCTTACGAAGTCGCGCAGCGCCGCCTCGTCTTCGGCCAGCAGAATACGCTTTGCCTTCATCGTCATGTTCCCTCTCCTCCTGTTTCAACGTTCATGACCGGCGATAACAACAGATGAGGCGAGCGGCAGCGAGAACGAGATCGTGGTGCCCTGCGCGCTGCTCTGTGCCTGGATCTGGCCGCCGTGAGCCTCGACGAACGCCTTGCAGATGGTCAGACCGAGGCCGGTGCCACTGGAATGCTGCTGGCGGCCCCGAGGCGCACGGTAGAAGCGCTCGAAGACGTGCGGCAGTTCGTCGGGAGCGATGCCGGGTCCGTTGTCCGCCACAGCTATCGTTATCATATCGTCGCGGCTTTCAGCAGTGATACAGACTTCACTGGCGCCGTAGAGCAGCGCGTTGGCGACCAGGTTGTGGATCACGACCTCGATGCGCCCTCTGTCTATGTTCACCAGGGGCAGGTCGGCGGGTATACGCATGCCTATCGCAGCATCGCTGGAACTCAGGCGCTCGATGGTCCCGGCGATGATATCCTGTACGCTGACCGGTGCGCAATTGAGTTGCAAGAGACCGGCTTCCTGGCGTGAGAGGTCGAGCAGATTGTTGACGAGCTGCGTCAACCGGTCTGCTTCGCTGCTGATGATTTGCAGAAAATGGCGCTGATCCTCCGGAGGCCAGCGCACGTCTTGCTGCAACAACGTTGAGGCGTAACCCTTGATCGCGGCGAGAGGCGTGCGCACTTCGTGACCTACCGCCGCCAGCAGTGTCGTCTTGAAGGCATCGAGTTCGCGCTCGCGCGTGACATCGCGCAGCAGCAGGCCGCGCCCGATGGGCTGCCCCGCTTCGTCGTTCACGTCGAAGAGCCGCAGGTGAATGGCGCGAGGGCAGCCCTCACGCCTGCACTCGATAATGAACTCCGAGGACTCGGCCTGCATCATAGCTCGCTCACACGTCTCTGAATCCGCACCCGCCGCGCGCAGCGCATCATAGAATACGCCGATGGACCGTCCCTCCAGCGCCTCGAAAGGCAGGCCCACCATGATGCATGCTCCCTGGTTGGCATAGAGCACCCCGCCATCGGTGCCCGTCAGCACCAGCCCATCGCGCATGCTCCCCATGATTGCCTCCAGCTTCTGCTTCTCCTCCATCGCGCGCCGGTACAGGCGCTCGTTCTCCCGCGCGACCTCACGCAGCCGTTCGTCGCTGCGCTCATAGAGCACAGCATGTTCCCAGGCGAGGGTGGCGTAGTTGGCGAAGGTCAGCAGCAAGTCGATCTCATGCTGGTTGAACAACTGCGGCTCGCAGCGATGCACCAGCAGAACGACGCTGCCCACATGATGGCTGATAATGGGAAGCGCCAGCACCGCCTGGAAGCCATCATCGTAGGCGAACGAGTGCTGGCTGCCATCGAGTAACTTCTGCACCGGCTTACCGGTGTTCAAGGCCAGCACTGCGGCTGAGTTCATACGCTCAGGAGACAGAGTGAGTGCATGATTATAGCGTTCGCTGTGACCGGAGCTGTCCAGCACGCGCAGCACTCCCTGCTCATCGGGCAGCAGGACCGCAACAGCCTGCACATCCACCAACTGCTGCACCTCGCGCATGATCTCTCTGACAACCGCATGCGGATCCAGCGAACGGACCACAGCATTCGATGTTTCCAGCAGCGTATGCAGTTCGCCGAGCTTTCTCAGCCCGTCGCGCTCCAGGCGAATCAGTGACCGCGCCAGGTCGCCGACCTCATCATCATATGCGGCGAGCGCGAGTGTCGCTCCTGGGATGGATTGCTCGGAGGCCGGCAGCTCCTGGTGCTGGACGGCAAGCGTATGCAAGGGACGAATAACGCGCAGCAGCAGCATAAGCCAGAACAGCAGGCCGCCAATGGCGAAGAGCAGGGCGACAATCAGCAGCCAGAGGTGAAACTGTGACACCGCAGCCAGCGCCTCGCTGACAGGTCTCTGCACAACCACGGCCCAGCCGCTATTCTGAACGGGAACGGCGCTGAAAAGCCACTTCTGCCCATCCGGCCCCGGACCTACGCGTGAGGCGATATGGCCGTGGAGCGCCTGGTCCGCGCCCGGCAACTGGTCCAGAACCGTCTGCAAGAACCGGTGAGGATCGGATGTGGCGACGAGTACGCCGCTGCCATCGATCACGCTAATCATGAGATGCCTGCCCTGGAGTCGCTGCGCCTGGACAACATTGCTCAGGGGAACACTCAGTTCGGCGAGCGAGAAATCAGCCGCGATGATCCCGGCCACCTTCCCATGCCAGCGCATGGCTTCGGCGATGATGACGCCCGGGTTAACCGGTTCCACGGCTGTCATGCCTACAATGCCCACCTCGAACACTGGACTACTGGTCTTCAAAGCTCTCTGAACTACCATTGGGGGCGAGAATTCCGCTCCCGGCGCGACCTCGCTCTGCGGCCAGGAAGCGAGCACAGCGCCGAAGGGATCGAGCCAGTAGACGTGATCCACATCGCTGCGCGCGTTCTTCCATGCCTGGAACGAGAGTGCCAGGTCTTCGGGCGTGTCGGCTTGCAGCGCAAGTGTGCCCAGAGCATGCAATGCCTGCTCGGCGCCCTGCAATTGCAGGCTGGTCTCGCGCGCGACCTCCTGCGCCAGCGCCTGGTCCGATGCCTGGACATCGCTGCGCAGTCGCTGCTCGACAAGCGCGTTGACGCCCACGCCTCCCAGCAGCACGACGGCGACAAAGAGCAGGTAGACGCTGAGCAACTGAAGCAGGAGAGATCGACGCATCAAATGCAGCATAGCAGTACACCTCTCTCACGTTCCCACGGACTGTCATCGCTCGTACATTATATCATCCTGCATATTGAAACATTTTCACAATGTAGAGTGTGCCTGCTTGTCAGCATCATTGCTGGCTCGCGCCTCCGGCGTTCGCCTTATGTATATTGTTTTGCGAAACATGCGCACAGCGCATGTTTCGCAAAACAATATAACCCCTTGCGCGGCGGAGCCGCGCGGAGATGCGCGATGGGAAAACAGCTCACCATCGTGCATCTCCATATATGCATCAATCCCAAAGGGATATCAGTTCGCTTTGCTCACGAACTCGTTGGTATAGGTCGCACTGAGATCGATCTGTTTGCCCTGCACGGTCTGGTTGGTCTGCTGCTCCGTCTGGAGCACAAACTCGGGACCGCCTGCGGGCATCATGCCATCCGGGCTGAAGATGCCGAGTTGATTTTGCAGCGCCGTCACATAGAGATCCTTATTGCCGGCGTAGTAGTCGGCGGGCATCTTGTCGGCGATCTGCGCTGCCGAGTGGGTGTGAATCCACTTCATGGTCTTGACGTAGGCGTTCACCAGCTTCTGCACTACGTCTTTGTGCGCGTTCACGTAGTCGTTGCGCATAAAGACGCAGATGAAGGGATACGGGCCGCCGAGGGCTGCCTGCGTTGTCTGCGGCGTGCGCAGATCTACCAGAACTTTTCCGACACCGCTCGATACAACACGCGAGATGGTTGGCTCAGAGGTCATGCCCGCATCGATCTTGCCCTGCTGCAATGCCGCGATGAAGGTATCACCGGCGCCTACCGGCACAAAATGTACCTGGTCTGCGAGGACGCCGACTTTGTGCAGGAGCAAAGTAGTCAGCGTTTGCGTTCCCGAGCCGAGTTCGGTGACGCCCAGGTTCTTGCCTTTGAGGTCGCTGACCGAGTGGATCTGGCCCGCTACTTTGGAGGATACGATCTCGGCCTCCCCAGGCGCGATATCCAGTTGGACCACGCACTCCATTTGCTTGCCGGCCGCTTGCAGCTCGATGGTATGGTTGTAGGAGCCTGAGCCGGCATCCACCTGGCCGGCGAGCACTTCATCCTCGGAAGACTGGCCGGAGGCTTCGTCGATCAACGTCACGTCGAGGCCCTCTTGAGAAAAATATCCGAGCCGCTGCGTAAGCATGTTGGGCAAATAGAGCTGCTTGCTGAGTCCACCAACCATGATCTTGAGCTGAATTTTTCCATTACTTGTCGTGGGACCGCTGCTGGTCCCACCGGCGCCACATGCGCTGAGCATGAGGAGCAGGATAATGCCAGTGACCAGGCAAAACTGCCGCTTCGCGTTCATAATACCGCTTCCTTTCGTAATCTCTTCCGGTCATATGCATGACCGGCAACAGTACCAATCACAGACTCGCTCACCGCTGCGCGGTTCGTCAGAATGTTGAGTCTGCGGGCTGAGCGTCTGCGGCGCTCAGCCCGCAGACTCAACAACTCGGGGTGCGCCGCTGGCGCACTCAAACACCCATGGATTAGATAGTTATGTCGTTGACGGTGTTGGGGCGCCAGCGCAGCAGGCGGCGCTCCAGTGCGGAAACCAGGGCCTCCGAGAGCAGAGCGACCACCGCCAGGATCGCCATTGCTGCGAAGACGCCATTGGCGTTGAAGGTAGCGCCCGCGTTCTGGATCATCAGGCCAATGCCGCCTATCGCGCCGATAAACTCACCGACCACCGCGCCGACCAGCGCAAAGCTGAAACTGGTGTGCAGGCTGGCGATGATCCATGTCAGGGCCGAAGGAAGGATCACTTCCGTGAAGAGTTGCCTCCGGCTCGCCCCCAGAATGCGCGCGTTCGCCAGCAGGTTACGATCAACCTCACGCACGCCCTGGAAGGCGTTGAAAAACACGATGAAGAAGACCAGCACGACGGCAAGCGCCACCTTGGATTGAACGCCCAGGCCCAGAGCGATAGCGAACAGCGGGGCGAGCGTGACGCGGGGGATCGAATTGGCTGCCTTGATATAGGGACTCAGGATATCGGCCAGAAATTGATTGCGTCCTAGCAGCACGCCGAAGGCGATGCCAAGCGCCACGCCGATCACAAAGCCCAGGATGGTCTCTTCTAACGTGATGGCGATTTGCGCCCAGAGTGGCCCCTGTGCTGTTCCGTGCGTCACCCACGTCACGAGCTGTTGCCAGATACCGGACGGGCGGCTCCAGAAGAAAGGATCAACGATGCCAATGCGCGTCGTGAGTTCCCAGCCGCCGATAATCACGACCAGGAGCAGGACACGCAGGCCATTGACCACGAGGCGCTGCCGCCGACGACGGATCGTGGCTGCCTGTACTTCCACGCTCCCTGTCACGTCGATAGACTCATTGGTTTTGCTGCTTAGTACGTTCATAGCTAATCATTACCTCGTCGCGGAGATCTTCCCAGATATCGTGATACAGTTGTACGAAGCGCGGATCGAAGCGAATTTCCGCCACCTTGCGCGGGCGCGGCAGATCGATGGTATAGATCCCCTTGACCGTGGCCGGCCCCGCCGTGAGAACGCATACGCGGTCAGCCAGCGAGATCGCTTCTTCCAGGTCGTGTGTGACGAAAACGACGGAGGCCGAGAGTGAGGACCAGAGATGGAGCAGTTCGTCCTCCATCAAGGTCCGCGTCTGCACATCGAGCGCGCTGAACGGCTCGTCCATCAGCAAGATCTGTGGCTCGTTGATAAAGGTCTGGGCCAGCGCCACGCGTTTGCGCATGCCGCCTGAGAGCTGGTGTGGATAGCGGTCCTCGAAGCCGGCAAGCCCGACGCGGGCGATCCAATCGCGTGCACGTGCGAACGCCTCTGATTTTGGCACTCCACGAAACAGTGGACCGGAGGCGACGTTATTGAGCACATTCTTCCAGGGGAAGACCGCATCCGTCTGGAAGACATAGCCGATGCGCGGATCAATGCCCTGCACAGGTTTGCCCATCACCTGCACTGAACCTTCGCTCGGCGGCTCCAGGCCCGAGATGAGGCCGAGGGTAGTAGACTTGCCGCAGCCAGTTGGGCCGATGACCGCGCAGAACTCGCCGGGAGCGACGCTCAGCGTAAGGTCCCGCAGCGCCGTGTAGACCTGGCCCGCAGGCGTCAGAAACCGCTTGGTGACATTGCGTAACTCGATGACCGGCTCGCCCCCGCTGGCCTGATTCTGTGGCAAAGATGATGAGTTTGTCGTAGGTCGAGCAGTGTTCATTTTAAAAACTCTCTCCCGTGCGTAGCGGCACGATGATGAACGTTAACAACCAGAACCGAGATGTCCCCCGCCCCGGTACCTGGCGGCGCGCTTCGTCACGCCTGCCGGGCTGGTCGAGTGGCTGAAGGCTCGATGAGGCGCGCCGCTACGTAGATTTAAAACGCCTTGTGGTCCATCTTTATCGTACCCACGAGCCAGCGGGATATTGAGCAGCCGGTTCGCGGTTGCCGTTGGATGAATGAATGGTACTGTAAAGCTCACGCTGATAGTGTAGCCGGTGGGACGTAAACAGCGCATAAACGTGACCGGCGCGGATATAAATAGCGCGTAAATATCCAGGGTGCTATCAGGATTACACTACCGGATCAATATGGTAAACTTTGGTAAAAAGTGGTTGTTAGGAGGAGGTCCATTATGCATCGATATCTCTATCTGCTTGTCATTCTCCTGGTCGCTGTTTCAGGAGTCTGAGGTGACGATGCAGGCCCACTCAGCTCCATTGGGGGTCGGCATTCTATGCTTCCACTGTGACACAGTTTTCCACGTCGTATCAGAGCAGCCTGTACATTGCGCTTTACAGTTCCAGGAATCACAGAGTCCCAACCGGATATCAGGAAGGAGAGCTTTCCGGTCGAAGCAGTTGTAACCTGTAGACGTAATGAAAAAGGATGGGCAAAAGGCAGAACTCGCCGTGGCGGATGGTAAGGCTACTGGCCGACCTTGTAGTTAAAATGCAGTGAAGGAGCACAAAATCAACTCCGCCACTGGCAAGACGAGAAAGCAAGAGGCCGGCACCTACTAATAAAAGCAATCATAACATCTGGTTGTTCAGCCCCCGCATTTTCTATAATTCAGGCGAAGTCCATTCGATAATGCTTGACAAATATTAGCACTAATAGTAAAATTAAAAAGTTAAGTGCTACTTAATCTATGGGGAATCTGGAGAGTAGCACATTATTTAGCGGTGAGTAGCCCATCCATCTGGATGAGAGGTAATGCTAAAATTCCTTTGTCCCAACATCTTTCCTTTGGGGTTTTACTTTAAAAACGAGCGGTAGAATGATCAATATAAAGAGGGGATGCTCTCAGCCAGACGCTATCGCTCCGAGTCCCATCAGTATTCCAGGCAAAAAGAGTGGACCCGCCTCGTATAATCCCGTGTGTGAGAATGCAGGCGTTGTACCTTTTTATTTAGTGCGGAACCAGTATTGATAATAATCTAAAGAAGTAGTTAATTTTCGAGATTTATCGTAGAGGATCGTTAAAAGAGTGTAGGGCACATAGTAATGATAAAGCAAATTATTTTGCCGGAGCGCAGATTTATTGGGCGTGAGCAAGAGTTAGCAATAATTTTACAGATATATGAAGCAGTAAAGAGTGGCCTGGTGAAGGCTATTTTCCTGACAGGAGATCTAGGAATAGGCAAGACACGTCTTCTGGAGAAGTTTATCACTTATGCGGCTAGCGATGGTGCAACGATCATGCGGGGCGATGCCTCCGCATCTGAAGGCATGCCACCATATCTACCGTTTCTCAAAGCGTTAGGGGAGTATGTGCGTATCGCGCCAGTTGAGGAACTTCGTCATCATCTCTATTGCTCATCGGATATATTAGAGAGTATTTTGCCGGAATTAACTGCTCGTCTGGGAAAGAACCCCGAACCATCACCACAGCTACCTGAACAGGTGCGCCTCCGGCTTTACGAAGCCATAGGCACTTTTCTTGAATCGGTGAGCGCATCATGCGCCCTTGTATTTACTCTGGATGACCTGCCCGGGATAGACCGGGCAAGCCTTGATTTGCTCTGTTATATTGTTCAACATTATACGCGGGCCAGACTCTTAATTCTGGGAGCATATCGCACCGGCGAGGTAGAGGATAACTCGTTTCTTGAACGTACAGTAACAGAACTCGCTCGCCAGCGCGTGCTTACCACCATCAACATACCTCGACTTACCTGCGCCGAGACAGAAACCCTCGCTGAGAATTATCTCCATGCGCCGATCAGTCCCCTCGTAGGCAGGCTTCTTTATACCCAAAGCGAAGGCAATCCTTTCTTCGCCGAGGAGCTATTATTGAGTTGGATTGAAATGAAAGCTCTTGTCCTGGAGCATGACAGGTGGGTAGCTGTCGCACCGCTTGAGCAAACCCTTCCTCCTAATATTGTCGGAGCACTCCGCCAGCGCTTCACGCGTTTCTCATCAGAAACCATCAATCATCTCCGTGTCGCCGCGATCATCGGGCGCACTTTTAGACTTTCCTTGCTGGCTCAGATAGAAGAGCAAGACGCCGAGTCTATTGAAGAACACCTCATGGAAGCTGTACGCGCGCGCCTGATTTACAGTACCCAGCCGGATCTCTTTACCTTTAGCCATGACAAGATTCGCGAGATCTTGTATACGGAGGTAAGTACTTCGCGCCGTCAGCGTCTTCATGAAAAGATCGGACATGCACTTGAACTGCTCTATAATCAGGCTGCTGCCAGAACCATACGCCAGTTAGCTGAGCTGGCTTTCCACTTCTCACGCAGCAGGGATACTCTACATGGAGCCGCTTACTCGCGGCAAGCAGCTCAGCAAGCGCTGCTTGCCTCAGCGCCTGGAGAGGCATTGAGGTATTATTGTATGGCTCTTGACCAGCTTGAAGCCGATAATCAACAGCGCGAAGAGGTGCTTCTTGAGCTTGGACAGGCGGCTATCCTCGCAGGCGCCAGAGAGAAGCTCGACGCTTTTTTTGATGCCGTGTCGGTAGATGTGCTGCCGCGAGGGGGGATCACCATGAGTCTGGCTGCGCAGGCCATTCTCATGGGCGAGAAACGATGGGCAGAACAGCTCTATTGTGAACTCCTGGCCTTCCGCGGGCAGCATTACTGGTTCCTTGTCGACCGTTTCCTGGGAGGGCTGGCTCTCCTGTACGGCGATGTGGAGACTGCGCTTCTGCACCTGAGCGCAGCAGAAAAGGCAGCACAGCGAGAGGGGCTGCAAGCTGAACTGGCCTACATTCTTCTCGATAAGAGTAGATGTGAGCAGCTTAGCCAGAAAGATGGCTACCAGGACCGCGCAGGGGCTTATTTGTACGATGCACTCAGATTGTTCGAGGACCTGAACATGCCTCATGCCATTAAGCGTGTGCGCCGGCAACAGCAGGAGCTTATGGCACAGAAAGATCCCGCTGCGATAGCGCAGCCTCCATTGCCCGCCAGCCTGACCGAGCGGGAGGTAAGAGTCCTGCGTCTCGTTGCCGCAGGGATGAGTAATCGCCAGATAGCGGAAGAACTGCACCTCAGCGAGAAAACAGTTGCCAATCATCTCACACATATCTTTAATAAAATCCTTTGTGAGAATAGAGCCGCTGCCGCGGCTTTTGCCATTCGTCATGGGCTTGTCTGACAGCAGAACGCATTGCTACATGCATATAGTTATTGCCAGGAGCAGTGCGTTAAAGAGCCGTTGAGCAGGAATTTATTCCTTTTTCATACCTTCTCAGCACTCTCTTGTCTCAATGGCCTCTCCAGGTTCATCGATACATATTGCCTCCTTCCTTTCTTATCGCCGGTCAGGAATTATTCCCCTCTCTTGATTTCTCATTTCCCTGCTGGATTAATACTGCAAAGGGGAAGTTATTCCGATGCATTCTGACTCCTAAAGAAATACAATTAGTATGTTATCAATAAGGAGCGTGCGGTACTATTCGGTAGTTGATGGTACATGACTGCTGCCAGACAAAAGCAGGAGGACAATGCATATGTTTGCAACCGTGTCCACTTATCGGGCCAGGGAGGGTGAAGACGACGCCGTCATAGCTTTACATGAAGATTGGCAGCGTAATCATGCACAGAGCTCCAGTATCTACATTTCCTGGGCGCTCTTACAAAATAATAAGGAGCCGCGCGAATTTGTTGCCATTGCCTACTTTTCCGCTCAGGAATCAGTACAGGCGGCGCTTAATGAGCTTAACCGGGATGCCTGGTATACTCGCCTGGTTAGCCTTCTTGAGGCCGAACCAGTAATAATACACTGCACATGCGTATGGAGGATGTTTTCTTGAAGACTGGAATTTCCTGATTCCTTACATGCATCCTGCTGGCCGGGAGCCAAACATTAATTTTTAACGTGCTCTTAAATTGTTGAGGTAGATTGTTTAGAAGAGATTTTTTTACGAGGCTTGTAGTGTTTAGTACCCTTCTTAGCGTGGGGGGCTTATGGAAGAGAAACAATCACACCCGGCTGCTCAATTCCTCAAAGAGCGCGGCTATCCACACATCAGTGTGGTTATCCCGGCGCGCAATGAAGCTCAGAATCTGGTTCATGTCTTACCGCGTATTCCACCTATTGTGGATGAGATTATTCTGGTCGATGGGCATTCAACCGACGAGACGATAGCGGTGGCGCGCTCGATGCTTCCTGGCATTCGCATCATCGAGCAGGTGGGCAGGGGCAAAGGGGATGCTTTACGGGCCGGGTTCGCAGCCTCTACCGGTGAGATCGTTGTCATGCTCGATGCGGATGGATCGGCTGATCCAAAGGAGATCCCCTATTTCGTCGCTGCACTGATGATCGGGAAGGATTTCGCCAAAGGTTCGCGCTTTATCAAAGGGGGAGGTAGCCAGGATATCACCTTCCTGCGCCGCATGGGAAACTTTGGATTGAGCCGCCTGGTCAACTTGCTCTTCAATGCTGGCTTCAGCGATCTGTGCTACGGCTACAACGCTTTCTGGAAGCACTGTCTTGACTACATCAATATCGACTGTGACGGCTTCGAGGTCGAAACGCTGATCAGCCTACGAGTCCATAAGGCGAACCTCAGAATTGTGGAGATCGCGAGCTTTGAGTATTCGCGCATTTTTGGACAGAGCAATCTGCGGGCATTCAGGGATGGATGGCGCGTGCTCAGGACCATTGTCAGGGAATGGAGCAGGTGGAATTCTCCTCAACTGAGGGAAGAGAAAGTGATCAGGCGAATAGGTATAGAGGAAAGGATATGAGAAATGACAGGATTTGATATATTTTATGTAATAATATAGTTGTATAGAAAAGAGATAATACAAATGTTTCAAATAGAAGCGCATAAGTGCGCAGAAAAGAGTGACAACGAGAAAATGGAGGCTTTTGATATCTCCGTAATTATATGTGCATATAGCGAAGAGCGATGGGATGCCCTTGTTGCGGCGATAGAGTCTGTGCAGCAGCAGACTCTCCCCCCTGAGGAGATCATCGTGGTTATCGACCATTGCCCGGGTTTGATGACGCGGGTGCGGCAACAGGTGCGAGGCGTGATCACAGCAGAGAACATGGGGGTACGAGGTCTCTCAGGGGCGCGTAACAGTGGCATTGCGCTGACAAAGAGCCAGATCATTGCTTTCCTGGATGATGATGCCATAGCAGCTCCCGACTGGCTGACATTGCTGAGTGAGAAATTTTCCGACCCACAGGTGCTGGGTGTTGGCGGAACAGTTACACCTCTCTGGCTGGATAACTTCCCCGCCTGGTTTCCGGAGGAATTTCACTGGGTTGTAGGCTGCACCTATCGAGGCATGTCCCGGAGCGGACAAACAATTCGTAATCCGGTGGGGGCCAGTATGGCCCTGCGTCGAGAAGTTTTCAAAGTGGTGGGCGGCTTCCGCAGTGGAATCGGGCGCGTAGGAATGCGGCCTGCTGGCTGTGAAGAGACAGAACTGTGTATTCGAGCGCGCCAGCATTGGCCTCGAAGCGTATTTCTATTCCAGCCGCAAGCCACCGTATTCCACCGTGTTCCGGGTAAGCGGGCATCCTGGCGCTATTTCTGTGAGCGCTGCTATGCAGAAGGTCTCTCGAAAGCTATTGTGTCTCGCTATGCAGGTGCGGCAGATAGCCTTGCCTCTGAACGCACGTACATACTTTGCACACTGCCGCAGGGAATTGTGCGCGGGCTGAGCGATGCCTTTGTCCTGAGAGACCTGGCCGGTCTTGCCCGCGCAGGAGCCATAGTGTTGGGGTTAATGATAACAACGGCGGGTTATCTGGTAGGAAGCGCGTGTTTACACCTGGAGAAGTTGAAGGTGAAACGCAAGAGGGGCATCAGCAAAGAAGAGGTTTTTCTCCAGCGCTCACCGTCATCCATCAAAACCGAACCATGAAAGGAAAGCCGGGGAATAATCTGATAAATTTCTCTTTTGGGAAAGGAAAGTACCATGCTGGCCCATTATGAGACGAAAAAAGTGCCTATCCTTATGTATCATAGTATTTCAGAACATGCCTCTCCAAAATTTAAGCCGTTTGCTGTGCCACCGGCTTTGTTCGCTGAGCACATGGCCTATCTGCATCGCCATGCTTACACGCCCATCACTGTCACCCGGTTTGTTCGTGTCAGGCTTAAAAGTCCATCTGCTCTGCCTGAACGTCCAGTGATTTTAACCTTCGATGATGGTTTCGCCGATTTTTTCACCGGAGCTTTCCCCGTACTTACGCGCTATGGCTTTCCTGCAACGCTCTACATTACTACCGCATTTATCGATAGCACGAGTCGCTGGATGCAGCACGAAGGGGAGGGCACACGTTCGATGCTGACCTGGAGGCAGTTAATTGAGATCAGCGCGGCTGGAGTCGAGTGTGGTGGGCATACCCATCGCCACCCTCAACTCGATACTCTCCCCCTTGCTAAGGCCCGGGAGGAAATACAACTCTCTAAGCGCCTCCTGGAGGACCGCCTGAGTCAGGAGGTATGCAGTTTTGCCTATCCCTATGGCTATCATAGTGCTGCGATAAAGCGATTGGTGCAAGAAGCAGGATATACCTCGGCATGCGCCGTCAAATATGAGATGAGTTCAGAAATCAGTGATCCCTTTGCTTTAGGCCGTCTTATAGTTAAACCCGACACAGATATCGACGCTTTTTCCGCATTGCTAAACAGCCGCTATCCATCGGCTGCCGCCGCCCTGTATAAACGCGCTCGCGTTCCCGTCTGGCGCCTCGTCCGGCGCTCTTCGACCTGGAGGATACAACAGCGCGAGGATCGTTGAATTGACTGCTGACGTGGGCGTTATTCAATAGCCTTGTTCGTTCTGTCCGAGCAGATACAGGAGGCTGAAGGTACATATGAGGGGTAGATAGAAAGAAAAGAACAAATATGCAGGCTGATACTCCATTAAGAAAATCGAAGGCTGCTGCCAGCACCGGTCAGACGACAGGTTGTGCACCGGCACGCGTGTTAGAAATTGAACTGGGAGAGCCTTTACCTTCTGTACCTGCTATTGATCATGAAACAGGGCAGCATTACCAGCATGCCATGTGTTTGATCCGTTTACATACCCAACCATTAGGAATAGTAGAGTTCCAGCTAATGGAGGAATGGACACGCCCATACGACTACATCGGGCGTATCTGGTCCGCTTTGGGGAGCCAGATTAATGAGCATTTGCGACAGGACGGCTTGCCCCTGATAACAGAACTGATTGAAGGGGGTCTGCCCAGTACTGGCACACCGCGATGTATTGAGGAACGTGAGCGATTTTTGGCCCAGGCCCCCTTCGTGAGCGTCATCGTTCCCACCCATGATCGCCCGGAGCGCATACAGCTCTGTCTGCGCTCATTGTTGGCTCAGCACTATCCACAATATGAAGTCATTGTCGTAGATAACGCACCGAGCAGCACTGCTACCGCCGATGTTATCCAGCAGAAATATGGTCATGTAGATTGTATACGTTACGTCCGTGAGGATCGTCCGGGAGCTTCATGTGCTCGCAATCGTGGAATTATGCTGGCCCGAGGAGAGATTCTGGCGTTCACCGATGATGATGTTGTAGTGGATGCCTGCTGGTTGGTTGAGCTTGTCAAAGCTTTTAGCCTTGCCCCCGATGTTGCCTGCACCACCGGTCTCCTCTTACCTTCAGAGCTTGAGACTCCGGCACAGTTCTGGATAGAAGAGTTTGGCGGGTTTAGCAAGGGTTTCAACCGGCATGTCTTCGATATGGAAGAGAACCATCCTGAGACGCCCTTGTATCCATATACGGCGGGGCGTTTTGGCACAGGTGCGAATATGGCTTTTAAAGCGGCATTCCTACGCGGTGTCGGAGGTTTTGATCTTGCTCTCGGACCGGCCAGCGCGGCACGGGGAGGAGAAGATATCGCTGCCTTCTTCCAGGTAATCACACACGGCTACAAGCTGGTGTACGAGCCGGCAGCAGCGGTCTATCATCCTCATCACCGCGACTACACGATGCTGCGGAAACAGGTCTACAACTATGGGGTAGGATCGATGGCCTATCTCATGAAGAGCATGCTGGATAATCCACGATTACTATTTGATCTCATCCCTAAACTGCCTTATTGCCTCTTTTTCATTTTGAGTAATCGTTCACCTAAGAACAGCAAGAAGTCTGAAGACTATCCCGGGGAGTTAACAGCGCTCGAACTAAAAGGGATGCTTTATGGTCCGTTTGCCTACTTGTATAGTCGATGGAGAACACGCAGCGTTCGCAGGAACACATATAGAGAGGAGATAACCCCTGGTGTTGGCACAGAAGTTTAGGGCTGTGAGAACCTGGCTGTATAAGTGGCTTAAGACGAATATCGTTATATTATTCAACGCTGGATCCTATGTTGGGGCGACGGTAGTCACGTCAGGGCTTGGATTCGTGTACTGGTGGGTGGCAGCGCGCTGGCTCCAGCCACAGGCTGTTGGCCTCGGTTCGGCTGCGCTCTCAGCCATGACGCTGCTCGGAACGATCTGCATACTGGGATTTGGAACGCTGCTGGTTGGTGAGTTACCACGACAACCAGGTAAAGAAGGATCACTTATCAGTGCAGCCCTCCTTATAGTTGGAGGAATAGGGGCATGCTCTGGCGTTGTGTTCGCGGTGGCGGCTCCTTTGATCTCGGCTGACCTCCAGTCGCTTGGGGTCGGTGCCCCGGATATACTGCTTTTCGCCGCCGGTGTCAGCCTCACTGCGATCACACTCGTGCTTGACTACGCGCTGATCGGACTCCTGCAAGGCGGGCTACGTTTCTGGCGGAATGCGCTTTTTGCCGCAGCAAAACTCGTTGCACTCTACACGATAAGCCTCTGGCTCTCACATGTCACAGGGTTGACAATTTATGCGACATGGGCATTCGGTAATGCACTCTCACTGGCGGTTCTGGCTGTCTTCGCTATCTTAAAGCGGAGGGAAAGCAGAAGTTTGTACTGGCCACAGTGGGGATTTCTGCGAAAGCTAGGAGTTGCAGCTCTACAACATCATATGCTTAACCTGGCGCTCCAGGCCCCAACTCAGGCCCTTCCGGTCCTGGTTACGGTACTGCTTTCAGCGACCACGAACGCCTGGTTTTACGTTTCCTGGATGCTAGCAAGTTTTGTGTTCGTTGTGCCAGTCGCCCTTACCACTGTGCTCTATGCAATGGTTTCTGGAGAGCCGACTGAACTGGCATACAAAACCCGGCTGACATTGGGCCTTTCTTCGGTGACAAGTATATTAGCGGCCTGCGTGTTACTGCTTGGCACCCGGCAAGTGTTGGGGCTGTTCGGCCATGCCTATGCGGAGCAGGCCGTATCAAGCCTGCGCTTCCTGGCCTTCGGATCTTTCCCGACTATTATCAAATATCATTATGTGACAGTCTGCCGGGCTGAGGAACGGATTGCGCAGGCTACGCTGCCCATGGTAGTCGGTGCCCTCCTTGAGTTGGGAGGAGCGGCCCTGGGCGCACGTCTCGGTGGACTGCCAGGATTGAGCCTTGGCTGGCTCGTAGGAGCATGTATTGAAGCTGTGTTTATGTTACCCAGAGTATACAAGGCCACCCGGTTCGCAGCTTTATTTACCGGCTTGAATGGACTGCAACGCCATCTTGAGAGGGGATGAACAGCATATATGAAACAATTCGGATATCCACATCTATCAAATTCACCGCATGAAAATGGTGGACTGGGCAGGCTGCCCTTCCCGGGTGTATTGAAGTCGCCAAAACTCATAGAAGCAGCAATTGTTCTGCCTCCCCTCTGTGCGCTTATCCTGTGGACAATTTCGCTCAAATACGTGAATCTACGAGATATGACTGATCTGGGGCTGATTTCAGTACTACCAGCTTCAACCATTCTTGCTCTTGTTATCCTGATAACGAATTTCTGCCTGACCTTACGTCAATCTGAACCGCGAGGGCCAGTTGTCCTGGTGCATCTTTTTCTGCTGATCTTTATGTTGTACGGCGTAACAACCCTCGTTGAAGAGGCACCCCGCTTTGCTGTAGTGTATCAGCATGCTGGATATACGGAATATATCATGCGCACTGGCTCGGTTGATCCAGGTCTGGATGCTTACTTTAGCTGGCCGGGCTTCTTCGTGTTAAGCGCTTTCATAGTGCGCATCGCTGGATATCATGATATACTCCCCCTTGCAGCATGGGCACCTGTCTGCTTAAACCTGCTTTACCTGGGGCCGCTTTATATAATCTTTACCTCCGCCACGACTGATAAACGGCTGGTATGGCTCGGGCTATTGTTCTTTTATCTGACAAATTGGGTTGGGCAGGATTATTATTCACCACAGGGTCTGGACTTCTTTTTCTACTTGCTCATAATCGCCATCCTGTTAAAATGGTTTAAAGTAACAACAGCCGCACAGCCGTGCATAACAGGAAAAATGTGGCGACTTCTCGGGCCTCTCTCGTCTCCGCTACAGAGGCTCTATGTCTGGTTGGCGACGCCAGATACATTCTGCCCGGTCGGCCAGCCACGGCAACGTATAGCCCTGCTCACCAGCCTTGTGATCCTCTTTGCCTTCGTGGTTTTTAGTCATCCTCTGACCCCCTTTTTTGTGCTGGCAAGCGTCACCGTCCTTGTTCTTTTTCGTCTCTGTACCCCACGCTGGCTACCAGTCTTGATGGCTATCATGATTGGTGCATGGCTGATTATTATGGCTCGAACCTTTCTGGCTGGACACTTGAATGCCGTCACTGGCACCTTTGGTCAGGTTGATCAGACTGTTTCGCTAAATTTCATTTCTCGGCTGCTACAAGGTAGCCCGCAGCATATATTCATAGGTGGGGTGCGTACTGTTATGACTGCTGCTCTATGGGGACTTGCCTTTACGGGGGCAGTGTTGCGTCTCCGTAGAGGATATCGCGATGCGAGCTACGTCTTACTGGCAATCACACCATTCTCACTGCTTGTGGCGAACTCATACGATGGTGAGATGTTGCTGCGTGTCTATCTCTTCTCGTTGCCTCTGATGGCCTTTTTCGCTGCCACCCTCTTCTTCGCTACCCTTCATTCCGCAATGTCACAAAAGGTGACGGCAGCGATTATATGTATGAGCCTGATCTTGCTCGGCGGTTTTCTCTTCACCCGTTATGGCAACGAGCATATGGATTATATGACCTATGACGAAGTTGCCGGCGTTCAGTATCTCTACAGCATAGCCCCCTCAAACTCGCTTCTTATCTCAGGCTGGGACAATGGACCGCTGCGATTTCAAGATTTGGAGAAATACAACTATGCATCTTTAAACAATGTTCCTGCCAGGGTGATTACAACCCGTGACGTTGACGCCATTGTTCGGCTAATACAGAGTCAGAAGCATACAGATGCTTTCCTGATCATCACGCGTAGTGAAAAAGCGGCAGCGGAACTGGCTTCGGGGCTATCACCCGGGGCGCTGGATCAGTTAGAAGGCGCATTGCTCAAATCTGGGAAGTTTGATTTAGTATATAGCAATCCTGATGCTCAAATACTGGCCTATCTAGATTGAACAAAGAGGTAGAAGGAGAAATATCGTGAGACGATCACCATGGTGGCCTGCGATCATTATCCTCTCTACAATCGCTGCTGGCCTCGTGGCCTTTGTGATACCTGTTCCAGCCATAAGCCCATTTATCGTCTTATGCTTTCTTTTTGTCTGTCCGGGTATGGCGCTGGTGCGTTTCTTCCGATTGGAAGAGCGAGTGGTAGAGTGGATGCTCATTTTTGCATTGAGTATCGCCATTGACGCCGTTGTGGCAGGGATAGCGTTGTATGCTGGAAGGTGGTCATCTCCGGTAATTCTTGGAATATTGATGAGCATCAGTCTGGTGGGCGCAATCTCGCAGGTAAGTTTAGATTCTCCCTCATATTTGTTAAGGCGAAATCAGGTTATGACCGTATCAGACTCCGAAGCTACTTTGAGGTTGGCGACGATGCCACCGTGTACATGCGGATACGTGGATAACCGTGCAATAAAGAATTTCTGCCCTCATTGTGGCAAACCGGAGATAAAGCCAGCCTCGGAGATAAAGCCAGCCTCGGAGATAAAGCCGTCCTCTATGAGTAGTATTGAAGCAAGCATCCCTCCACCTGTACAATTACTCATTGACAGGTATCTCCAGGCTATGGAACCATTGCGCTCTCACTTCTACGGTATCTATCTCTATGGTTCCATAGCTCTTGGTGCTTTTGAGGAACTGGAAAGTGATATTGATATCCTTATCTTAACGTATAAGGAATTACCTGCCTCGGATCTTACGCAATTGAAAGCTCTGCATACAGAACTGATCTGGAGGCGTCAACTTGATAAACGTCTGGAAGTTCTTTATATCCCTTTGCAGAGTCTTGGGATGTGCGATGGGGACATTCCGCCATACCCCACCGTTCAATTTGGAAGGTTCTCACCTGCTGCCTATTGTGACCTCAACTACATCAAATGGTGGATCATCAGGAGCAGGGGTCTCTGTCTCCTCGGTCCAGAACCCTCTGCTTTGCCTGTTCAGGTGACATGGCAAGATGTACTGGAAACGATGCGCAGCAACCTGAATAGCTATTGGCCGGGTGTAGCCAGGCAGCCCTATCTCTTTCTGCTTGATGGGTGGGTTGAGATTGCTGCAACCATGCTCTGCCGTATTTTGACGACAATTGAAGAAGGGGAAATTATCACGAAGTCAGTGGCTCTTAAGCGCTGGCGGGACCATCTTCCCACGCGTTGGAAGCCGCTCATTGACGAGGCATGGCGCATCCGCCATCACCTCCAGGGACCATCATTGTACCGCTCCCGTCTCAAACGGATGAGAGAAGTGCTGGCATTTATCGAGTATGTACGCGAGCGAGAAGGTAAGGTGCTGGCAATATCTTCTCAGAAATGAAGGACCCGGGCCATATATTCTCGGTTTGCACTTTTATACAAAGGAGATGCAAAACCATGCATGGTGTTGTCTCACTTTTGGATTACGAACATCATCAACTGGTTAAGGACCTCTGGGCCGAACTGGCGCGGGAGTTTGCAGTCAGTAAGGTCTTTACAGCACCTGAACCACATTTTTCCTACCAGCTTGCCAGGCATTATAATGTGAAGTCGCTGGAAGCCGCCATGCGACGGTTCGCTGCAAATAAAATCTCATTTCAAGTAAGAGCCGGTGGCCTGGGCATCTTTACAGGGCCTCATCCTGTGCTGTATATCCCTGTGGTACGCACGCCTGAGTTAACGCAGTTTCATGAAGAACTCTGGTGGGAAATTTCCTGTACGGCTTCAGGTATTGAGGATTATTATCATCCTGGTCGCTGGATGCCGCACATCACGCTGGGAATTGGTGATCTCAATAAGGATAACCTGCCTCATATAGTTCGTTTCCTGACAGAGCGAGATTTCAACTGGGAGATTACTGTTAATAACATCGCATTGATCTATGGCTCTATCTTCTACCCGCTGGTTGGAACAAAGATTTCAATTGTGACATTCTAGAAGGAGGCTCTCATAAAGCTATGTAATAATCCTATGCTTCCCTGTCACATGCTGTCGACTGCACTAATCGATTGGAGCATAGGCAACTACCCAGTCAACCTGCATATTAACCTCGGCGGGCGTTGAGGAATCGAGACAGGTGTTATTTGACGAGCACTCCAGTGATTGAGTCTGTAAGTCAAGGACCATAGGCATAGATGGTACGTCGGATCCGGTGATGGTTGCCCAGGTTGTACCATCGATAGTATAAACTAGTTTATTGGCAGTCCATTCAACACCGATGGTATGCCATTGGCTGAAATCATAACCGGCAAGTTTTCTTTGCACCTGGCAGCTATCATCACCATGCGAACCACAATGTAACGTAGCCGTCATGCTTGTGCGATTGCCCCCGCTGTCTTCGTAAAAGTCAACTTCCGGGGGCCAGGCATTTACCTCGGGCCATAGCAAAGCAATAGCTGATATACCATCACCCTTATCTACCCGCATCCGTACCAGATATTTACCGTAGGTCTGGCTGTGGGTGTTAGTCATGCCAATTCCACCAGTTACAAATACATCTGGTTTGGCAGCGGCATCTTTGTAACCCTTAAGAGTGAGCAAGCAGTTATTAACAATAACGTGTGACGAACTCCACCACCCGGCTGGATCACCACTTGGCTGCCCAGAATAAGGATACCAGTTAGAAGTATTAAGCTTAGTGCTATTAAAATCATCAGCAAATACTTGATGCCAGCCGGGAATGTCGCCGGTTGGCATAGATTGCCCAGAAGAGGATGCCTGACAGGACAATATCCCCGGTGTATTATCAGAAGTGGCCTTACCGTTTATATAGTGTGAGCACGAAGCAGAAGCCATCATAATAAGAATGAGCGGCACCAATCGAAGGGAAAAAGATACGTTACCCACCATTATCTTTCCTTTGCTGATATCACTTGTCATTAAGATAATACCCGAAATTGGAGGTTAGTCAATACGTCTTCAGCCTATCGTTATCGCTCACGGCTTCCCGGCGGTCAAAAAGATGGTGTCATGACCGCTATGTCTCTACATATCCCATCAGACGCTCGCTCGCTTCCTGATAGACTTAAAAATCCAGTGGGAGCGCGGGCAGACGCTTACAGGTCCACGCTTTCGCCGTAAGCTGTGTGAACTCTTCTCATCCGGGG
>Ga0209810_1001011_pt1 | contig 48214 bp, 37 predicted proteins | sample Coa_R1_7_FD_187159 | JGI IMG/M metagenome (GOLD analysis project Ga0209810, IMG submission 187159) | Surface soil microbial communities from Centralia Pennsylvania, which are recovering from an underground coalmine fire - Coalmine... | ecosystem: Environmental > Terrestrial > Soil > Unclassified... | reverse complement strand
ACATTTCATAGGGACACCCCCATTATGCTAATTCTGCTGCTGCCGCTGTGGCAGGCGCACCAGGCAAACGACAATCGAAGCGCACCGTTCCATTACGGCGGTCGGTCACAACATGGATCACTTCAAGAACAATTGCTTCTCCAACGGAAACCGGCACGTCTTCTACATCAAGGACACGACACTCAAAATGACGCTCTGGATCAACTGTATCGGCGATGACACAGCGGACATAGGGATGCTCGGCCCCCTGGAAGATGGTTCTGAGGCCCGTTTCTTTCTCCAGGAGGGTTCCCTCTCGTGTCATACGTTTCATCTCCTCATCACTATACCTGAGACATTTGCATGCTAGAAATATTAGAGAACACGCGGCAAAATGTCAACCTTTTTCGACGAGGAATTTTTAACGGGGAAATGAAACGCGCCGCCAACGTTGGCGGCGCGTTTCATTTCTCCATCAAACAGGTTACTTTTTCAGCACTTCGGGATTCAGGATATTGGGTGGCGTCTGGCCGTTATGGAAGGCGGCGATATTTTCGGCGGCCATCGTGGCCATCAACGTGCGCGTGCGGAGCGAGGCGCTGGCAATATGCGGCAGCAGCACAACGTTTTCCATGCTGAGCAGTTCCGGTTCGACCGCCGGTTCATTCTCAAAGACATCCAGCCCGGCGGCGGCAATCGTACCGTTTTGCAGGGCCTTGACCAGGGCCTTCTCATCCACAATGGGGCCGCGCGCCGTGTTGATGAGGATGGCGGTAGGCTTCATCATCCCCAGTTCGCGCTCGCCGATCAGGTGATGCGTCGAGGGCATATACGGCGTGTGGATGCTGATGAAATCGGCCTGCTGGAGTATCTCATCCATCGGCATATACGTGACGTTGTACTGCCGCTCCTCTTCGGGCGACATCCGATACACGTCATAGTAGAGAACCTTCATATCGAAGCCGCTGGCCCGTTTCGCAACGAGCTTGCCGATACGCCCCGCGCCGATCAGGCCGAGCGTGGCCCCGTGGACGTCGGTTCCGCAGAAGAGCAGGGGACCCCAGCCGGTGTACTTGCCGGCGCGCAGGAAGCGTTCGGCTTCAGGAATGCGGCGCGCCGTTGCCATGAGCAGGGCAAATGCCAGATCGGCGGTTGTATCGGACAGCACGCCGGGGGTGTTGCTGACGGCGATACCCAGGCGCGTCGCCGTCTGGACATCGATATTGTTGAAGCCAACCGCCATGTTGGCAACCATCTTCAGGCGCGGACTGGCGGCGGCGCACGCCTCTAAGAAACGCGCATCGATGGTGTCGGTGAGCAGAGAGTAAATATAATCATGGCCGGGGCCGCGCCGCAGCAATTCCTCATAGGGCCAGATAACCCCCTCTTCCATATTAGCCTCGACATCGCCGATAGCCTCAAGGATCGGGTAAGCGGCGGCAGGAACCTTCTGCGTCACGAGAATTTTAGGACGATCTGCCATAATAATGACCTCCTGACGAAAGTATTGTACCCCTATTGTACCACTCAACGCTATCTCTTGCCGATGCTCATCAGAATGTAGGCAACGATCAATCGGCGCCTACGGGATGGTTTGATTGCTGTGTTGGCGCGATAAGCGCGGGTTCGGCGGCCACAATGGCGTTTTCCTCTATGACCCCGGTAGGAGGTGGTGTAGCGGGTATGAAGGCCGGGGCAGGCAGGCGGAAGGGCCTGCCGAAGCGGCGGCGCAGCAGCATGGCGAGCGCGGGCCAGCCATCGCGCCAGGGCGAAAGCTTCTTCGCCTTACGCGGCCTGTAACTGATAGGGGCTTCCTCAATACGGTAGCCTGCCTGAAGAATGCAGGCGGTCATTTCCGGCTCGATCTCGAAGCGGCGGCCCTCCATGGGCAGCGCGCGGGCCACGTTGCCCGGCATCAATTTGTAGCAGGTCTCCATATCATGGATGCGGCAGCCGAAGAGAATATTGGTTACAAGCGTGAGAAAGCGGTTGCCCCAGCGCGTGGAGAATTTCTGCGGCGAGAGGTCGCGCCGACCATACACCACCACGTGTTCTTTGCCTGCGTGCCGCGCCTCTTCCCATGCACGCACCAGCGCGGGCAGGTCCTGCGGGTCATATTCCATATCGGCGTCCTGGATCGTGACCAGCTCTCCGCTGACCAGGCCGAAGCCCGTGCGCAGCCCCGCGCCCTTGCCCTGATTGCGGGCGTGGCGTATATAGCGATAGGTATTGAACGGTTCCTTCTGCCGCAAAGCCTGCAAAATCTCCCAGGTGCGGTCCGTCGATGCGTCGTCCACGACGATGACCTCAATGTCAAGCGGAACCCGCGCGAGCGCCTCAAGAACCTGGGCTACCGTCTCCTCTTCATTGTATACGGGAACAACCACCGAAATCCGCATGCGCTGCTACCTCGTTTCTCTGATGTGTACGGGATTTCTAACCCTGTTCTAATAAACGAGTGAGCGCAGGACAGGAACAGAGGTAGCCCTATTGCCATAGCTGAATAGTACCATCGGTCAGGGCAACGAGGAGCCGGTGATCGCCGAAATGCAGCGCGCTGATCTGCCAGGGGTGGTAAAACTTCTGCACGAGCTGGCCGCGCGAGACCGACCAGAGGTCAACAACCCCCTCGTTGATCTCGCTATCCTCGCGGGCAACGGCCAGATATTGCCCGTCGGGGGAGATAGCCAGGCGCGAACTGCCGCCCATCGTCCCGCTTGCCAGTTCGATATAGGTGCCGTTATTGCTATCATAGATGCGGATGTTCTTCGCGTCGTGAACGAAGGCAAGCATTCTGACATCGGGCGTGAAGGTGTAGGGCGGAGAGCAATCGGCGCAGCGCCCGGCCAGCACAGAGACCCTGATCTGCGGGCGAATCTTGCCGCTCTTGCCGCCAAAACGCGCCCGACCGGTCAAATCCCAGCGTCGGATGACCACCATCTCCTCGCGCTCCTCCGCCACATGAGCGCAGGAGAGCGTGAGCAGGGTGCGAACATCCCGCGCCAGGCCGCGCAGGCGAATGGCCCAGAACTGCCGGTTCGCAATCGAATCTTCCATGCAGACAATAGGCTGGCTCAACTGCTCCTCCGGCCCATCCAGCCTGTGCGTGACGACATCGGTTCCGCGCACACCCCAGGCACGCGGAGATCGTGCGTCATCGATGAGCATGGGCAGGGCAGCGATGGCCTCGCCCATGTCACCTTCTGGCGCGCGCAGCACCATGTCAAGGGAATAGTGAGCGGAGACGGCGCGCCCGGTCAGCGGATAGCTCCAGAGCAGCGCGCCATCCCCGACGTTCCAGACATGCAGCGCGACGTGGCCCCAGCCCGCGAGGCGCGCGCCATCAGGGGAGAAACGCAGTTCGCGTAGCGACTCGACGCTAAAGCCGGGACGGGTGGCAAACGAGATGGCCGCCGGAACGGTCGTCTCCCTCTCCCCTTCAACCAGCCGCCAGATTTGCCCCTTGCCGTCAATCGTCCCGGCGGCAACCGCGAGACCTTCCGGCGTTTTGACGCTGCCCAGCGCGGAAATGATGCCCAACGTGCTATGCAGGAGAGGGCCGACATGCAACGGCCCCTTCGTGCTGAAGATGCTGAGGCCAGAAAACTCAAAATCTTCGGCGAAGTCGACGCGCTGCGGGCGCGGGCGCGGGCGCACAAAGCCCCCCTTCCGAAAATCGAGGACGCCGCCCAGCGCCGCATCGTAGTTCAGCCGCTGCTGCGCATCGCTCAACACAGCATACGCGCGATTGATGCGCTTCATCTGCTCCGCCCCGCCCGGCCCTGCCAGGTCAGGATGGTAGCGCCGCGCCAGTTGCCGGTACGCCCGCTTCAATGTATCGCTATCCGCATCTACCGGGACGCCTAAAATGGCATAGTAGTTTTCGGGTGTGTCCATATACTCTTATCGTATCACACAGAGGTCATAGCGACACAATCCTTGTGCGCGCGCTCATAGTGTTCTGAGAGAGGCGGCGCAAGGCCCAGATATACCAGGTGGCGATGGAGCGGTAGGGGCGCCAGACCTCGCCGCGTGCGAGCAGTTGCTGGCGCGTCGGGCGCTGCTCCAGATGGTAGGCGGCACGCACCCCTTCGATGAAGCCGAGGTCATCCAGGGGCAGCACGTCAAGGCGACCAAGCGAGAACATGAGAATCATTTCCGCCGTCCAGCGCCCGATGCCCTTGACTTCGATGAGGCGAGTAATCACCGCCTCATCATCGAGCGCGGGCAATTCGTCGAGGTTCAACTGGCCCCGTGTGACACGCTCCGTCAGGTCAAGCACGTAGCGGGCTTTGGGCGTCGAGAGACCGGCACCGCGCAGCCCATCATGATCGAGCGCGCTGAGGGCTGCGGCTGTGATCGCCGTCCCCGGCTCCAGCGCGAGCGCGGCGCGCAATCGCCCCATAATGGCATCGGCAGCCTTCACCGATATCTGCTGAGAAATGATGGCGTCAACCAGGGTCTCAAACGTATTGGGGTTCGGCGCGAGCGTGCAGGGGCCAACACGAACAATGGCATCAGCCAGCACAGCATCAACACCGCTCAAATGGGCAATGCCCCGTTCAACCGTTTCTTGCCAGGATGTGCTGCTGGTCATATGGATGATACATCTCCTCTATCAAGGTACTTTCTGGATAAGAACAGATGTATCATACCATATTCAGCAACGCCTTACTGCTTGTATGGTTTGATATCGAAGATGGCGAGGTGCTGGATGTCGGTGTAGATCTGGACGGCGCCGATCTCCTGCTGGTCGGTGGCCGGGTTGGTGCGACCGACATAGGCATAGTTGGCCTGGGTAGCCATGTCATTAAGAATGGTCAGCGTGGAGGGCTGCGCAAGCTGCGCCTGATCCATTGCGACCAGTTGTTTCGCATCGCTACGCACCTGTTGCAGCCAGGCGTTGACATTGTCGAGGCCCGCGCTGATCTGGTTCGCCAGACCTTGCTGGTAGGATGTCGAGCCGGGGGCCTTCAGCACACCGGCCATGTGCAGCGTGAGATGATACACGTAGCCGGGAGGATTCTGCGTCCCCGCCTGAAGCTCAAGCAGGGGAGCCGAGGCGTTCTTCGCGGGCAGCACCAGAAACGGTGTTCCGGCAGGCACATCATTGCGGACCAGTTGCTGGCCATCGAGATAGTCCAGGATGCGCACAAGCTGCCGATGCATCAGGTCATATTCCTGTGTCTGCCACTCGTCTCTGGCACTACTGGCAAAAGTCAGAACTTCCTCTGAGTTGCGGAAGTACCAGATATCCAGGCCCCCTTTCAGACCCAGAGCTTCGATAGTCGGGTCCCCTGAAAGCAGATGGCGCAGATGATCGAGCATGGACAGCTTCTCGCCTTTTGCCGGTATCTGCGGCACAACGGCAATATAGCTCCAGAGGCTTTTGTCCAGCGTCGGCTGGTCCGGTGGCGAATTGCCAGCATCTTCCTGCGTAATCAGCAACTGGCTGTAGGTTGCCAGCAAGTTGGTATGCTGCTTATCCCGATAGGTGAACTGGATGGAGCCGTCATTGACCGTCAACTGGCCCAGCAGCAGGGCAGGCTGCTCAGGGCTACTGAGGTCTCCTTCAAGCCAGGCGTAGTAGACCTTGCCAGCGTGGGGAGCAGCCACGTTTTGCAGCGAAATCTGGATTTCGTCGTTTAAGCCCTGGTTACTGGTTTCATTGACCTGGCCGCTGCTGAACAGCGTAGCATGCCCGGCAATGCCGTTGCCGGTCACAGGCGGCGTATTGTTGTGGCTGAGCAGGAACCATGAACCCAGTCCCCCCGCAAGGAGGACGAGAATGAGCGGCACGGCGAAGAGCAGGTAGCGCGTCGGAAAGCCCCGTTTGACGGGCAGCGACCCCTGTGGCAGTGGTGTGGCCAGCGGGGATGGGGGCGAGAAAGCGGCGCCGACCGGAGTGGCGCCGCTTTGCCGACTGACCTGTGGGCCAGTCATCTGCATGGCAGGGAGCGAAGGGGTGGGATTAGCCCCGCCTGCCGGACTGCTCTGAACCGCAGGCAGGCCCGGATTGCTTTGTTGCAGAGTAAAATTCGGAGTTACCGGAATGCCCGGCCAGCTATCGCGATTGAGCGGGGCCTGCCCCTGCGCCGGAGAGAGCGAGACATCAGGAGAGATGGTTGGCAGGCCGGGCGAAGACGGTTGCTGGCCCGGCGAGGACGCCGAACGCGGCGTCAGGTAGGTTGGCATGTACATCGACTCTTGCGGAAACGTCGGCTGGCCCAGTTCGTCAGGAACCGGCATATTGAACGCCTCGGCCAGCGCAGCCGCCATCGTGGAGGCGCTGGCAAAGCGGGCGGAAGGCTCTTTGGCAAGGGCGCGCAGGATAACCATTGAGAGTGCGGGTGGAATGTAGGGATTGATTAAGCTGGGCGGGGTCGGCAGCACATTGACATGTTGCATCATGATGGCCGCCGGGTTATCCCCCTGGAATGGCGGCACGCCGGTACAGAGTTCGTAGAGGACAACGCCCAGGCTATAGATGTCGCTGCGTTCGTTGCCCGGATGGCCCTGCGCCTGTTCCGGGGAGACATACAGGGGCGTGCCAAGCCAGAGGCCGCTCAGCGTCTTCGTCGAAGCCCCGACCAGCCTGGCGATGCCAAAATCGGACAGAATAGGCTCACCCATCGGGTTACGCGACGTGTTGCGTTTATCCAGCAGGATATTGGCCGGTTTGATATCGCGATGCACCATGCCGCGCTGGTGAGCATAGTCGATGGCGGTAGCAACGGCGCTAAACAGGTGGACAATCTCGCCCGGCGTCGGAAAATTGCCGGTGCGGGAGGTGCTGCGAATGTAATCGGCCAGCGTCTGGCCCTCAACGTAATCCATCACCATATAGGCGGTGGTACTCTCCGACTCAGGCGGCTCGGAGATGTGGAAATCATGAATCTGCACAATATTGGGATGGTGCAGGGAAGCGATTACCTGGGCCTCACGCAGGAAGCGCGTCACAAAATTAGAATCATTCAGCAAGCTGCTGTGCAAGAGCTTGATGGCCACATAGCGGCGTAGCTGGGTATCAAGGGCCTTCCAGACTTCGGCCATGCCGCCGCTGCCCAGGCGTTCCTGTAGCTCATACTTACCAAGCTGTCGTGGGGTCGTGTTCATGGTAATCCCTTCCGAAAAATGATCGATTTCTCTTATATACCTGTATATTCTGCACGATGTTACACCTGTCTAAACGCTCGAATAGCGGACTATTTGAGTCCCATTATACATAGGAGGAGGCATAAATCAACGGTATTCCTCACTATTTCCGCGTTCTGTTCCGCGTTCTGTGAGATATTCACACTTTCTGGATGGACCATGCCATCCCAAACCGCCTCGCGCGTCTCCCGATGCCATTGAATTTTCAACAATAGCATGGTATACTGTTTACTATTCGATAGATGAATTATCAACCGTTAAAGGATGGGTCATGTTTGCTCTGCACTGGTCCCACAGCGTTCACCATGATGGCTCTTCGCGCTATGTTGATAGTCATGGAGCTATCTCTCTCGGCTCAACGGTCAGGCTGCGCGTGCGTACCGGCCTGGACGCGCCCGTGAAAAGCATTTTCCTGCGTACCAGCCCCGATGGCGAGCAGCATCTGGCCCCGCTGCGGCTCATTGCGGAAGACGCCGCTGCCTGCTGGTGGGAAGGGAATATGCAGATCAGCATGCTGAAAAACGCTTATCGCTTTTTGCTGCTGACAGCGGAGGGCAACTGGTGGCTCACTGCTGCCGGCATGGTGCGCTATACGCCGACGGATGCCACCGATTTTCGTATCCTGGGGCATTATGACGCGCCCGACTGGGTACACGACACCGTCTTTTACCAGATTTTTCCCGACCGTTTTGCCGACGGCGACCCCTCCAACAATGTACGGACCGGCGAATATAGCTGTTATGGCAGGCCAGTTCTTGCCAGGGCCTGGGGCGAGTTGCCGCGCACGCACCGCGAGACCGGGGGCATTGAATTCTTCGGCGGCGATCTGCAAGGCATTATCCAGCATCTTGATTACCTGCAAGACCTCGGTATCAATGCTCTCTATCTCACGCCGATTTTCACATCGCCCAGCAATCACAAATATGACACGGTAGATTATATGCATGTTGACCCCCATTTCGGGGGAGATGAGGCCCTCATTGCCCTGCGCGCGGCCCTGGACGCGGCTGGCATGCGGCTGATGCTCGATCTTGTCCCCAACCATTGTAGCTCTCAACACCCCTGGTTTCTCGCCGCTCAGGCAGACGCAGCCGCGCCCTCCGCCGAATTTTTCACCTTCTACCGGCATCCAGATGATTATGAAGCATGGCATGGGGTGCGCAGCCTTCCCAAACTGAATTATCGCAGCATCCGTCTGCGCGAAGAGATGTATGCGGGCGAAGATTCTGTGGCTCGCCACTGGCTCAAGCCCCCATTCCGCATTGATGGCTGGCGCGTAGATGTGGCAAATATGCTGGCGCGCCAGGGCGAAAGCCAGCTCGAACATAAAGTTGGGCGCGGCCTGCGCCGGGCCATCAAGTCCATCGCACCGCACGCCTATCTGATTGGCGAACACTTTTACGATGGCTCTGCGCAATTGCAGGGCGATGAACTCGACGCCGTCATGAACTATCGCGGCTTCTCCGTCCCTTTGCAGCAGTGGCTGGTCGGCTATGATGCCTCGCTGGCCTGGAGACCGGGGATGCAGGAGCCGGTTCTGCTACCGACGGAGGCGCTGGCGCGGCAGTGGCAGGCATTTATCGCCGCCATCCCCTGGCAGATCGCGGCCCAACAGTTCAACCTGCTGGACAGTCATGATACGCGGCGCATTGAAACAGTGGTCGGGGGCGATGAAACGCTGGCGCGTATGGCCGCTGCTCTCCTCTTCACCTTCCCCGGCACGCCCAGCATCTACTACGGTGACGAGATTGGCATGGCCGGCAGCAATGACCCCGATTGCCGCCGCTGCATGATCTGGGATGAACGGCACTGGAACAGCGGGCGGCGAGCATTTTACCAGCAACTGGTTCGCCTGCGCCGCACATCTCCTGCCCTGCGGCATGGCGGCTTTCAAATACTCTACGCCGCCGGTGAGACGCTCGCCTTTCTGCGCGAAGCACCGGAAGAATGCCTGCTTGTCGTGGCGCGCCGCGCGCCCGATAGTCTAACTGCGCTACCGGTACGGCATGGCGGCCTGCCCGATGGCCTGGTCTTGCGAGAAGCCCTCTCCGGCGCGCAACAGGTGATAGAGCAGGGCATACTCTCCCTCTCCAACCTGCCCGATACAGGAATACAGATATGGCAGGGCAGAAAATTCGCCCTGTAAAGCTCATCAGGCGCATTGACATAGCGCCCACCAAGAGGTATGCTCTAAGAAAAGAACAATTGAATATTCAACAGTAGGAGAACCCATGCAACAGGATGAAAGAGAGCGCCTTGAACTGGAGAAGGACATCGCAACGTTTCTTGCGCAGTCCTTTCTCGAAATGGATGAGGGAGAGCGGCAACTCATGAAGCAATTTGGCTTGAACCTGACCCAGTACTGGGCGCTCGTCCATCTCGAACAGGAAGAAGGCCGCTCCCTGAGCGAACTGGCCGACTTGCTGATCTGTGATAAGAGCAATGTGACCAGCATCGTCGACAAGTTTGAAGAAAACGGGCTGGCGGAACGCAGGCGCGGGAAGGCGGGAGACCGTCGGTATATCCGTGTCGTCCTCACCCCTCAAGGACAGGCAGTGCGCGCGCTATTGATGGCCGCCCGCGAACACTTGCTGCGGCAGCGTTTTCAATTCCTGCAAACCGAACACCTGCAACAACTGCGCGAACCCTTGCAGGAACTCGCACACGCTCTGCAGACGCAATTTAAGAACGATGAGGTTCGCGTCATGATCGAAAACACTGTTGAGTACATACACGCCGAACATGATGCATCCGCTATTACGCGCTCCACACAACCTGCCAACCCACGATAGACCGGAATCGCGCCCCTCTTGCCCGGCTCGCGACTGGCTACCGCATTATCCCTTTACGCCGCCGACGGTCAGACCGGACTGGAAGAACCGGCGCGCGTACAGGAACAGAGCCATCAAGGGAACGGAGACAATCACTGCTGTCGCGGCGAAGTAGCCCCAGGGAGTCGTGTAGGTGCCTTGCAGCGCATTCAGGCCGAGGATGAAGGTCAGATTGCTGCCGTTGGAATTCGCGTTGAGAACAAAGTTTGCCAGCGCGAACTCGGTGTAACTGCCGACGAACATGAAGAGCGCCGAGGCGGCCAGCGCAGGTGCGGCGAGCGGCAAGGTGACCTTCCAGAATGCCTGCCACATCGTCGCGCCATCGATCATCGCGGCCTGCTCCAGATCGACCGGAATGGTATCGAAATAGCCCTTCATATTCCACGTGCCGAAGACGAGGCTGCCCGCCGCATAGACCAGGGCGAGGCCGACGAGGGGCGCGGTATTCAAGAGGTTCAGGTATTGCAACAGATAGTAGTAAGCGGTGATAGCAAGCAGGCCGGGGAAGGCTTGCAGCGCCAGCAGAAAGCTCAGGCTCGCCTCACGCCCGCGAAAGCGGAAACGCGACAACGCATACGCGCCGGTGAGCGAAAAAAACAGGCCGATGGCGGTTGAGAGGGCGCAAACAAAGGTGGTGTTCAGCAGCCAGTTAAAAACGGGCTCCTGCGTGAACGCATAGACGTAGTTGGACAATGTCGGGTTGCTGGGAAAGAGTTGGAGTGAGGTCGCGTACAGATTCTGGTCACCGGCCAGTGACGCCTGCACCACGTAATAGATGGGGAAGAGGGCAAAGATAGCCATCACTATCAGATAGAGATAGATGAGAATGACCGGCAGATCCCTGAGGAAACGCAGGCGCGCAACCCCCACCCTGCTTTGCGCATGCACTCTTTCTTTTGCGATAGCCGCCGTCCCGGCGGCTGAGAGCGTACCGCCGCTCTCGGCCTTGAGGATGTTGCCAGCGAGTTCTTCGTTCATGCCTGCACCTCGCTTCTGCGCGTACCAAGCGCACGGGCCAGGAAGGTCAGCGCGCCCAGAATAATGAAAACGGTAATCGAGAAGGCGGCAATCTGCGCGTAATGGATATTGGCCGCGCTGGCACCCAGCACCTGGTTGTACATGTAGATCATGACGAAGGTAGTCGCGCCAGGCTTCGCCGGGTCGGTGATGGGGCCGCCTGCTGTGATCAGGTAGACGGTGGTGAACATCTGGAAGGTCGTAATGGCGCTGAGGATGGTGACGGGCGTGACGGCAGGTCGCAGCTGCGGGAACGTCACCTTCCAGAAGATCTGCCAGGCATTGGCGCCATCGACGCTGGCCGCCTCGGTCATTTCTTTCGGGACGCTTTGCAGCGCGCCTAACATCACCACCGTAAAGAAGGGGTAGGAAAGCCAGACGTTGACGATGACAACGGCGGCGAAAGCCGCGACCGGGTTGGTGAGCCAGGGAACGCCGAAATGCGCGCCGAAGAAGATGCGCCCGATCTCATTGATGGGGCCGAAGTCGTAGTTGAAGAGAAATTTCCAGATCAACGCGGTAATCGCAGCGGGCGCGGCCCAGGGAACGAGCAGCACGCTCATCCAGATCGCCGAACCTTTAACCTTCGGGTGATTGAGCGCGAGGGCCGTGACCATGCCGACCAGCACAAACAGCGCGACACAGATCACGACATACAGGACGGTCAGAGCCAGTACGTAGTAGAGGTCCGAGTCGGACGTGAAGAAGAGATGGATATAGTTCGCCAGACCAACAAAGTTGTAGGACTCGTTAAATTCGGTGTTGTTGGTGAACGAAAGATACAGGGTGTACAGGATTGGCGTCATGTTGATAAACAGAATCATGACGATGATGGGCAGCAGGTAGAAGAAAATAGTGCGGCGTTTTACCTGCAACATAGGGCTTCCTCCCTTCCTCTTCGCGAAATGCGGCAAACGACGATGATGACACAGGGACGGAGCAGGCGGCTCCGCCCCTGTGTTTGCCCGGAGCATATCACAGCTACGAAGAGATGTTTTTCACCGCCTTTTCTGCCGCTGTCTGCGCGTTGGCTAAGGCGGTTGCAGGTGGCTCCGTGCCATTCCAGATGGCCGTCAGCGCGTTGGCAACCGGCGTCCAGAGGGCGGACATGTACGGCGTATTCGGCAGCGGCACCCCATAGGGAACCTGACTGGCAAAGCCGGAAATGGCAGGGTTGTTTTGCACTGACGGGTCTGCCAGCGCGGCCTTGTTCGCCGGTATTTCGCCATCAGCCTTAATCATCTGCAGCTGGTTCGCCGTGTTGGTGTAGAACTTCAGGATGTCGGCATCCAGGGCCGGGTCTTTGGCGTTCTTCGTGATCCAGAGCGATTTCACACCCACAAATGGCGAGGCATGCGTGTTGTTGTTCGCCGTCACGACGGGCAGCGTGACAAAGCCAACATCGATATGCGAGGTATTCGCATAGTTATCGTATGCCCAGGGGCCGTCGATGATGGCCGCCGCTTTCCCTTCAGTGAACAGCGAGGAGGCGGTAGTGCCGTCAAGCTGTTTGGGCAGATAGGGTCGGAACGAGGCAATGAAGTTGCCAGCCGCAATGGACTGTGCCGTGTTCAGACCAACCGTGCCATCGGGCTTCACGTAGTAGCCGCCGAAGCCGTAGAACCAGCCGGCATTGTAGTAGGCGTCCTGGGTGGGCCAGACAATGCCGTACTTGCCCGGATGCTGCTGCTCGTAGCTCTTCTCGAACGCCAGCATCTGATCGGTTGTCGTGGGAAGCTGAGAGGCGTCGATGAGCTTCTTATTGTACATGATGGTGACAGCCTCGACGGTCTCCGGTACGCCCCAGACATGGCCGTTGAATTGCACCGCCTGGGCCGCCGCCGGAGTATAGGTCGAGTTCACATACGACTGGCTAATGTACTGGTCCGCCTGGATCAATGAGTGACTGTCGACCAGCTCGCCCAGCGAGTCATCAACCCAGGCCAGAATATCCGGCCCGTTGTTGGCGCGAATGGCGGTCGTCGCCTTCTGGATCAGGTTTTGCGTAATTTGCACCAGTTTGATGGTCACATTGGGATGCAACTTCATGTAGGCGTTGAAGATCGCCTGCTTCGGTTGAACATACGTGCCGCCCCAGCCGTGCCAGATTGTGACGGTCTCTGGCTGATTCGATGAGTTGGATCCGCCCCCACTGGATGAGCCGCAGGCCGCGACGAAAAGCGCCAGCGCCATACAGATGAGAAGCAGGATAGAGTAGCTCCGCTTCATATGATCCTCCACTGTGAGTGTATCAGAAATAATTCCACCTGTATCCGTTACGCAACGGATAGCCCTACAGCGACAACCTGCAAAGGGGGAATGTCCCTTACAGGCAAGGGAAGAAGAAAACACTCTCTGCGCTACAAGCACAACACGCTGGTCCTTGCATCATTATGCTGAGTTGATGCAGTTGGGGTAAAAACGAGTTTCAGGAAGCCGCGACCACCTCCTTCTTGTCTCGCAACCGGCGAGGGTGGCTTTCAGGTCAATGAACAACATGCAACCCGGCCATATCTGCTGGCCTGAGACTGCTCACCTCACTACGCTCTATGTAGTTTCCTGTTCGATAGTTGACAATTCAACCGATCTTACTTCCAGTATACCTGAGAAATTGTCCTCTGTCAATGGGAATAAGCGTTTTTTTTCACTGCTGCCGAAAATGGGAAACTCTTGTATTTTCCCCCGTTCCATGCTATACTTTACAGGCAAGCAACCGCCGTTCCTCGCGAACCACCTGTGTCGTAACTGACCCACTCCCTTGATTGGCTCCTCGGATTTTCAGGTATGAAAGAGAATGAATCTCGCATTGCGCGTTTCGCGCGCCACGTTCTCGGCAAGCCGCTTTACCCCTACCAGGCGGAGATTGCCGGGGCGATTCTGTCCTCCATTTTCAACGGGGAGGGCAAGATTTTTAGCGTTATGATGGCCCGGCAGATGGGCAAGAATCAGCTTTCTGCCGTCATCGAAGCCTATCTGCTGACCTGCATGCAGGAGGGAACAATTGTCAAGGCCGCGCCTACGTTTACGCCGCAGATCATCAATAGCCGCCTGCGCCTGCTCTCGCTGCTTGATACGCCCCTGACGCGAGATCGTGTCTGGACGAGCAACGGCTACATCCTCGGCCTTGCCCCGCGTGCCGATACCGTCCTGCTGCGGGCGCACAGCGGGCCGCGCGTCATGTTCTACTCTGCCAGCCCGGAAAGCAACGTCGTCGGAGCCACCGCCGACCTGCTGCTGGAAATCGACGAGGCACAGGATGTCTCCGGAGAGAAATTTGACCGCGATTTCCGCCCGATGGCCGCGACCAGAAACGCCACCACCGTCCTCTACGGCACCGCCTGGTCAGACGATACCCTGCTGGCGCAGCAGCGTGCCAGCAACCTGGCCCTGCAAGATAGCACAGGCGAGCGCCGCCATTTCGAATATGACTGGCGTGTCCTCGCCGCCCTCAATCCGGCCTATCGCGCCTTCGTGGAGCAAGAAATTGCGCGCCTGGGCGAAGACCATCTCGCCATCCAGACGCAATACTTCCTGCGTCCCATCAGCGGCGCTGGCTACCTGCTCAACCCTCTGCAGCGCACGCTCTTGCAGGGGACGCATCTCTGGCAAGACGCGCCAACCGGCGGCACGCACGAGGGCTGGTATGTCGCGGGTATGGATGTCGCCGGGGAGGAACGCCCGGCGCAGGGAGGCACGCCCACACGACGCGACAGCACCGTCATCACCATTGGCCGCGTCTTTTTCAACGAATTGCATCTACCCTGTGTGGAAGTGGTGCATCAACAGTGGTGGACGGGCAGACCCTACCTGGAGCAGTATGCCTCCACCGTCGCGCTGGCGCAGCATTGGGGGCTGCGCGCGCTCGTCATCGATGCCACCGGCCTGGGAGCCGGGCTGGCCTCGCTGCTCAGCAATCGCCTGGGGGAGGAGCGCGTGCAATCCTTCACCTTCACGCGCCCCACAAAATCACACCTGGCCTATCAGTTGCTTGCCCTGCTGAACAGCGGGCGCCTCAAGCTCTACGCCCCGGCGGGCGCGCCAACCTCGATCTACGAAGAGTGCTGGCGGCAGCTTCGCCTGGCACGCTATCGCCTGCCCGCCCCCGATATCCTCGATTTCTACGTCGACCCCGCCGACGGCCACGACGACTTCCTCATCAGCCTTGCCCTGCTCGCAGAAGCCCTCAACACGCTTTCCGCCCCCCCTGCTTCCACGCTAATCCGCCCGAGAAGGTTCTATCAGGAAGAGGGGCGATTCTAAACGGCCTGCTTCTCCTCTGCTGGCCGTCGGTCAGGCTGGCGTTGTTTCTGCAAATACGCGCTCCAGCGCAGCAGCGCCACCATGATGCCTTCAACGAGCAGGATGCCAACAAACTTGTAGAAGGAGGGCAACGCCAGCGCCAGGATGCCGAGCGCGCACGTCGCCGCATAGAGAACCAGGCAGACCTGGCGTGGATTCAAGCCGCCAAAGAGCAGGCGATAGTGCAGGTGGGTGAAACGGGCATGCATCGGCAGCAGGTCGCGCTGCATCGGATGCTGCCCGCGCATGATGCGATGCATCATTACCAGCGCCACATCCAGAATGGGAATGCCCAGGAGCATCAGGATGAGGGCAAACTTCGCGCCGCCCATGATCGCCAGCACGGCCAGCGCGATACCCAGAAACTGCGAGCCGCTATCCCCCATGATGATGCGCGCCGGATTCCAGTTGTGGGGCAGAAAGCCCGCCACCGCGCCGGTAAAGATGGCCGCCAGCAGCGCGATGCTATACTGCCGCAACGACCAGCTAATGATGGTGATAAACAGGCCGGTAATCGCCACAATGCCCGCTGCCAGGCCATCCAACCCGTCGATAAAATTGATGGCGTTCATCATGCCCACAATCCAGAACCAGGTGAACAGCACGGCGGGGATGGCCAGCCAGGAGACGACCGGCTCGCGGATAAACAATGTCAGCGTTGTCTGTCGGTACCAGGGCAGAGCAGGGTTGTAGGCGGCGGAGCCATGCACAAACGGATTGTGGATACCGAAGAACAAGACGCCATGAAAGGCATGCAGCCCCGGCCCCAGCAGGATCAGCACCGCGACCGTCTGCGCGATCAGCTTGGGCAGGGGCTTCAACCCCTTCACATCATCATAGGCATGAACCGTGACGATGAGCAGGGAGGCAATGACAAAAAGGGCATAGATGACCAACTCTTTCGGCCACGTATGCCCGAAAATAGACTCGACCGGCTGGTGCTGCGTTGTCAGAGCAGGAACGTAGAAGAGCAGAGAAACGAGCAGAAAGGCGGCAAAAATAGCCAGCCCGCCCAGGCGCGGCTGCGCGCTGGTATGAATCTTCCCCTCTTTCACCGCCTCCACCCAGCCGAAGCGCAGGCACATCTTCCTCACCAGGAAGGTAAGCAAATAGGCGAGCGCGCAGGTGAGCAGCCCGATCAGCACCAGTTGAACACTCTGCGCCAGGACGGGCGTGGCGGAGAGCAATACAATCGTTCCTACATACAAAGCATGCATCCTTTCTGGCTTCGCTGCTCGCTGCCATCGTTCTTGAGAAACATACAGAGCATCTCTCCACTCTCTTACCATGTAAAACGAACGAAAGGGCAAGAATGGATGATGGCATGCCTTCTGGCACACGCCTCCCTCGACGCCGGTTATCGAACGTGATACAATGCCTTGCGTCAGGGTCTCTCGTCTACTCGCATAACCGGGATAGCATGCCCTGTTTATAGAAATATACTCTAAGGAGAACAACGCATGGCACGAAAACGCAAGAGGCCGCCACAGGAGAGCATTGATAGTATTTTACTCGCGATAAGCCGCCGCAATGATCTGGATGAGGAGACTTTGAGCCATTATTTTGACCGGCTGGATGAAGAATGGGAAACGGGCGCACGCGAGAAGGTTCTGCACTTATTGCGCAGCAATGATACCGCCGCTAACTCTGCTGCCGTGATGATCCTGACTGAACTGGCCACCGAGGATGACCTGGAAGAACTGGAAGAGTTCGTTGCCGATCCAACGGTGAACGATATGGCAAAGCTCAGCCTTGCCTCTCTCTTGAAAGAACTCGGCTCCGAGATGGCCGACGAGGGCCTGCTCCCCTATCTCCACGACGCGGAGGCGGCGATGATGCAGATGCAGGCTCGCCTGCTCGAACTGGTGGGGCAGAGCGAACTGGGCGTCGAATCCATCCTGGAAGATGTGATGGAGATGCCGCTTGAACGCCGTCTCGGCTTTATTAGCTGGCTGGGCAACAGCCAGGACCCGCGTGCCGCCAACCTGCTCATCCCCCTGCTGGAGAACCCGTCGACAAAAGTCGTGCAGACGGCCATCGACGCGCTCGAACAACTGGGAACAATCACCGCCGGAAAGGCGATTGTCGCCCTGCACTATCTCATCAATAATAGCTCTAATCGTGCCGTGAAGCAGCGCGCGCGCGCCGCACTGGGAAGGCTCACCATGCAATCGGTGCCGGGCGTCGAGACCGAGGCGAGGCAGGCGCAACAGGAGCAGCACCTGCCCCTCCATGAGGTGCGGGTCAGTTTCATCGACGGCTCCGGCGCTCAAATGATTATGCTCTCCTGGAAACGGCCCGATGACCTGCTCAAAGGCGTGAACTTGCTCTACCAGGATCAATGGGGCATTAAGGATTGCTATGGCACCGACGAAATGGACGCCGACCGCTGGGCCTCGCTCATCAGCCAGATAGAGCAGCAGGGCTTCGGCAGTTTTCGCGTTCCCATAGAGTATGTCCGCTCCCTTATCACGGAGGCCCGCATCATCAACAGGCGCACGCACCACCGCGTCCCCATCGCCTTCTCCGTCTGGCGTCCCTTCATTGAGAATGAGGATGAGGATGGGCGGAAAAAGTCTGCATCCTCTTCTGCACTCGCAGTATCCGCAACGGTTACCGCGCTGGAACCGGTGCCGCTGACCCCGGAAACCAGGCAACTGGCAATGCAACAGGGCGACAAACTGATCTCTATGGCCGAATTTGCCTCCTGGCTCTTCGAGCCGTTTGAGAACCTCCAGCCGTACATCAACCGCTACTGGACGCGCTTTGCCCGCACCGAATCCTTCCAGAACAGCCTGAATAACCCGAATCCGGGTGCGCGCGGGCGCAAGCGCGGGCGCGGACAGAGGCAGGGGACTGGCCCTCTCGATCTGTCAGAGGAGCAACAGCAATTGCTTGAAGACACGGTCAGCGAGGCCATCGCGAGTCTGGTAGATGAGCAATGGCGCGCGCTCTACGAAGCGCGCCTCCGCCGCCAGGGCCTGCTTTTCAAGTTCGCCGGTCGCCAGCAGGATGTCTCGCTCGTGCAGGCGGTCGCCTCGGCCCTGCACCCTGCCTCTGGCCTCCCTGCTCAGGAGCAGCCTTTCGTGCGCGCTATGATGCGCCTCTCCATTCAGCAAGGGCCGCTGCGCATGCTCATTCGGGCATTTGAAGCCGGCGAACTCACCGGTCCCGGCCCCATCAGCCTCTTCTCCTGGGACGAAGAATAGCGTAGAGAGGAATGAGCCGCTTTTGCTCGGCAAAAGCGGCTCATTCCTCCGTATTCATATGGGCGGCATCTGCACAGTTTCTGGCTTGTACAGCAGCCGGACACCGGTCTTAACGGGCTGGTCTGGCGAGCCGGTCACATACACAACAATCAGGCTGACATTGTCCTCACCGCCACCATCGAGGGCCGCCTGAATCAGGGCATCTCCTGTCTGTTCGGGGCTGGCGGTCGGGTTGGCCAGCACCTGCTGGATGGCCGGGTCGCGTACCATATCCCACAGGCCATCGGTACAGAGCAGCAGTTTATCGCCCGGTCGCAAATCAACCGTGAAGGAGTCGACCTCGACCGAGGGCTTCTCGCCCAGGCTGCGATAAATCTGATTGCGCTTCGGGTGCGTATAGATATCATCCGGCTTGATAATGCCGGCCTCGACCAGACTGGCGACGACCGAGTGGTCGTTGGTGATCCTGGTCAACTTCTGATCGCGATACAGATAGGTGCGGCTATCGCCAACGTTGGCGACATAGGCCGTCGGCCCCACCACCAGTGCGGTCGTCATCGTAGTTCCCATATCGGCATGGTGCTGCATATTGCTCTGGAAAACGGCCTGATTCGCGCGCTGCACGCCGTCGGTCAGCAATTGCACCAGGGTATTGCGATCCAGCCCATCGCCACCGGATAAGCGGGGCAAGACATAATCGATAATGGTTTGAATGGCCAGGCGGCTGGCGTCCTGCCCGTTGGCATGGCCCCCCATGCCGTCGGCGACCACAAAGAGGCCGAACTGCCGGGAGGTGGCGTTGAACATACCGGCCCCCTGAGCCGCGAACAGGCTATCCTCGTTTGGCTTGTGCTTGCGCTTGATGCCAGGGTCTGTACGTGTGCCGACCACCAGACCTACATCCGAACCGCCACCCTTGCGAATGCCAGGCTGCAACAGGATGGTCTGTTCGTCCTCAACCGGCCCGTTTTTCGCAAAGACCATCGTTGGTTGATCCGCTCGCGCGAACTGCGGGGCCGCCTGGGCATATGATGGAGCGGGAACAGCCTGCGGCGGTGGCGGCGCGGCCTGCGGCGGTGGCGATACCGGCGGCGGCTGATACTGCGCCGCCTGCTGCGGCATGGCCACATCCGGGGGCGTCAACAGGGCGTTACAGTACGGGCAGGTGCGCGCGTTGGACGAGACTGGATTGCCGCATTGCGGGCAGCGCATATCCAGCACCGGCGAAGCCTGCGCAGGCACCTGAGCCGCGTAGGGTTGCGCCTGCATATTATTCACGTTCACCATCGGCGCAGGCGGGAAAAAGGATGGCTCACCGGGGGCCGGGGAGAATGGCCGCCCGTTTCTCGCCCCCTGCGGCTGGCCCTGCCCTTGCCGCGCCTCCGTCTCGGCGATGCGCGCCGCATCTCTTGCAGCCTGCTCTGCCGCAGCCTTTTCCTCCGCTGTATACTGCTCCATATCCTGGCGGCGTGTGCGCGCGCGGGCCACCAGCAGGCTAACAACGATCACAACGAGCAGCAGCAGGATCAGGCCGCCAACGCTGACCTGCCAGAACGAGAACCCCAGCAGGCCATTCGAGCCACCGGTCGCTTCAGTCTTCCCCGTCTGCCCCTGACCGCCGGTGCGAACGCCGCCGCCATTGCCAGAACTGACCTGCGCCGCTGCCCGGTTCATGAAAAAGGTCGCGGCCTCAAATTGTGGATTTGCGGCGGCTGCCAGCTTGAAATCGTTCTTAGCAGTCGGGTAATCGTGCTTATAGTACGCCTGGATGCCCTTATCCCAGTTATCATGCAGCGCGTTGGTCGGATGCTGTTGGGGAACGGTACTATCGATGAACTCCGTAATCGTCGCCAGTGGAAGCGAGGCGCCATTATGCAGGTGTATGCCCAGCAAATTGCCCATCGTATCAACCACCGGCATGCCCGGCTCGGCGGTCGTACTCTCCGGGACGGCCAGAGGAGTAAGATACTGGCTGGCCTGCGTGGGATTGATGCCACTGATCGAGCCGCCTTTGACCAGTTCAATCCCGTTCTGTCCTGTGCCAGAAGAAGCGGTGGACGTGTCGATAAAGGGCTGAGGCTGAGTGGTAGGGAAGCCGATCAAAGCCAGACCCTGCGTGCAATCCGTCTCCTCGCAGGTGACAGCTGTTCTGTCCTTAATGGTGGCAAGCAGGAGGGGAGAGGTCGAGGTAGTTCTGTAGCCGCCAGGACCCATGCTGGCAAAAATCTGAATTTGTGTAAGCTGGACCGTACCTGTCCCTGTGCCGCCCGGACTGGCGATAGGAAGCGTCCCACACGTCATCTTTGACGGGTTCACCAGGCTGCCATCGGTGAGAACCCAGGTACTCTTCTCAGTAGTAGAGCCAGCCGTCCAGCTATTCACTAACACACCCAGCCCGGTACATTGCACAGGAAGGGTAGTTGCAGGGGTCGATGATACCGTATAGGAGACTACCAGGCGCACCACTGAAACGCCGGCCTGCGCTACATTCTGTGTGGGATCGCTGGCAGCGGACACGGAGGGCGTGAAAGCGATGGAGAGCAGCAGAAGGAGTAAGGCGACAGGGAGAAGTACCATGCCGCCGACACGGTGCAGCGACCGATCAATGCCCCTGTGCATCGCGGATTTCAAACTATGCGCACTCATAAGCTCTTTCTCCCTTGAGTCAGATCTACCTCACAGAGTATTTCTCACCTGCCCAACCGGGTACGCAGACGCTGGTACAGCGCCTGCACCGCGGGGTTATTTGCGAGCGGGCCAATTACAAAATTACATTGACGCCATGCATCTTCCAGCCTGCCCTCGCTCTCATAGACCTGGCTGAGCAAGAAGCGCGCCTGGTGATCGGCGGCGTTGAGCGTCAGAATCTGCACATAGGCGCGCTCGGCGGCAGGAAATTGATTCAGTCGTGTCGCCAGCTGGCCTACTTTATAATAAAGCGCCGGTTGTTTTCCTGCCAGCCGCGCCGCCTCCTGAAATTCGCGCAGGGCGGCTTCCAGCTGGTTTGTCTCCTCATAACACTGTCCCAGGCGCTGGTGAGCTTCAACATCGTTGGGGTTCAGGCGCAGCGACTGTGTATACTCAGGGATCGCCTGCGCCGGTTGACGGCGTAAAAAGAGCCAGAGATCGCCGATCAGCTTGTGTGTCTCCGCGTCGTTCGGATTGAGTTGCAGCGAGGTGGCGTAAGCCTTCAACGCGGGATCGATCATCGGCGGCTGGCGGCGGGCAAAAACCTGGCCGAAGATGCGATGCACCAGCGAGTTGTTTGGCTCGACGCGATATGCCTGCTGCACCGCGCTATAGGCCGCCTCGATCTGCCCCGAATTCAAAAAGCCGAGCGCGGCGGTGATATGCAGGCCACCCGGACCAGTTGTCCCGGTGGTCGCCGGGATATTCGGCTGTATTGGCTGCCCCGGTTGCGCAGGCGGCGTTCCCGGTCGGCTGGGCGTTGCAGGCGTGCCGACGGATACCGCAGGAAGCGGCCCCAGATTGGTTGCCGCGCCAACGGGCGGGGGTGGCAGATTGATGACGGCGCGCTCCATCTCACCGGCATCGCGCCAGCGTTGTTCCAGTCCGGGAGACAGCGCCTTCATAATTACCGATTCAAAGGCGGGCGAGATATCGGGTCGCAGCGAACGGATCGGGGGAAAGGAGAAAATGCTGGGTTTATTATTGGCCGCGTCATGATGGGTGAGCAGGCGGTGCATCGTCGCGCCCAGCGCATAGAGATCGCTGCGCGGCTCCGGCATGCCGTGCAACTGCTCCGGCGGCGCGTAGCCAAGGGTCATAATGATCGTCACCTGCTGCTGCGATTTCTGGAAGGTACGCGCGATGCCAAAGTCGATCAATTTAATTTCATCACGTGCTGTGACCATGATATTGGTCGGTTTGAGGTCGCGGAAGATAATCGGCGGATTCTGGTGGTGAAGGTAGTACAGAACACTGCACAACTGCTGCGTCCAGCTGCGCGCGCGCGCCTCCGAGACGCCACGCGCCCCGTTGAGGCCCACCACATTGCCCTCTTTTTCCAGCACCTCACCCAGCGTGCGGCCCTCAATGAAATCCATGACCAGGTAATGCCGATCGCCCTCCACAAAGAAGTCGCGCACGCGGGGAATACAGGGGTGGTTCAGGTCCAGCAGGAGCGTCGCCTCACGCCTGAACCATTCCACCGCCTGGCTGCGCTCCGCATCCGACTGGAACTCATCGAGCATCTCTTTGACCGCGCATGGCCGGTTGAAACGGGTATCCATTGCTTTATAAACCGCGCCCATGCCGCCAGAGGCCACCAGTTGCTCAACGCGATAGCGCCCCCCCGATAGTTCAACGCCCGGCGCCAACCGGCGCTGGCCGCCACTGCCGTTGCCGCTGACAGGCAGCGCAGCCGATCCCGACGTAGAGGATGGACCCGATACCGGGTTCTGAGCCAGCGGCTGTGGTTGCGCCCCTGAAGCCGGTAACGGAACTTCTGGCACCGTGCCACCCGGCCCAATGCCGCCGCTCTGGGGCGTCGCCGGATTACCGATAGATGCAGCCTGCTTTGGATCATATGGATAATTGCTTGACATAGCCTCTACACCACTCTTTTATTGCTCCGAACTCCATCCCCGGCAGAACCCTTCATCAGCGCGACCCCTTCCTGATCTGGAATTCAGAAAACGCTTTCCTCAAAATAACCAGTTTCCCTGTTATACTGCGCGCATTATAACATATTCTCATCTAACAGCACAGTAGGTTAGGACACTATAGTAAGGCGAATTTCGTCACAATCAGGCAAATTGCTAGCAATATCACCAGTCGTTCGCATGCCTGTGGTATGCTTGAATAAGAATTTTACCACAGAGGCACAATATGGCGAACAGTACAAAAAAGAATAGAACCATGAGGCGTCCTCTCCTACCAGTGCTGACGCTCCTGTTCGCTCTTTTCGTTCTGAGCATGCCCGCGACCGCCTTTGCCGCCGGTGGCTTCCCTTTTCTCGGCGTGCTACGCGCCGGTTCGGCCCCGGAAGCCATCGCCGTTGATACCGGAACCCACCTGGTGTACATTGCCTATGAGGGCAGCGGCAAAGTGGTCGGCTTCGATCCTGTCAAAGGGCAGGTGCGCTGGAGCGTGCCATTGGGCAGTGTCGTGACCGATGTGCAGGCCGACAGCGCCATGCACCGCGCCTACGCCATTAGCTTCTCCTACGACAAAAGGCAGAGCCTCTTCGCCGTGCTGGACGGCACAAGCGGCCAGGCACTGCTCATCACCACCCTGAATGGGCCGCGCAGCGATTTTGCCGATGATAACCTCGCTATCGACACAGATCACCGGCGCGTCTTCATCGCCAACAATCAGGCGGGCCGCGTTGATCTCTTCCTGCCACAGAGCCAGAACGCGGCCACCCCCACCGCTTTCCTCACCACCCGGCTGCACGCACAGGCCATCGCCGTCAACGGGCGGCTGGGCAGGCTCTATGTAGCGGATGCCAGCGCGCTGCTGCTCTCCGTCTATGACGAGAACATCGGAAAAAAGCTGGCCGACATCCCCATCTGCCATGATCCGGTGCCGCCTATTCGCGTCGATGAAGCCAACGGGCGCGTCTACGTCCTCTGCTCTGCCGGGCAGGAGCTGGATGTCATCGACGGCAAACACAACAGCGTCCTCTCCCGCGTTCCTGTCGCGCCCTACCCCGAAGGCGTGGCCTTCAACACCGCCACCGGGCGCATCTACGTGGCCGACGAGGGCAACCGCGACAACGGCAACAGCGATGTGAACGCGGGTACTACCATCACCGTGATCGACGGGCAGAGCTTCACCGTGCTGGGAACGTTGCAGGTCGGGCAAGGGCCGGATGGCATCGAGGCCGATCCGGCCCTGCGCCGGGTCTATATTGCCTGCGAGGACAGCAACGCCGTCGTTGAGATCAGCGACGCCATCGATATCCCGTTGCAGGGCGCGCCCGATCTGCGCGCGAGCGCCACCATCGCCCGCGCCGTCTCCCTGCTGCGACTGGCGGCATTCGCCACCCTGGGCCTTATGCTGGCGACGATGGCGCTGGCGACGTGGGGCGCGCTGTTACGGCGTTCGCATGAGCGGGAAAGCCCTCAAATTCCGCCAGGCGGCGCGTCGTCTCGCTGAGCGATTCGTAGCCCTCACGTGTCAGGTAGGCCACGCCCGTGCGCTTCAAGAAATCGAAGACCGAGGTGCAGGAGAAGCTGTGGGCGAAGCCGCCGGTAGGCAGAACCGCGTTGGTTCCCAGGCTGTAATTGCCGGTGCAGAAAGGCGTGTTGGGGCCAAGCAGAATTTCACCCGCGTTCTTCAGCGCGGGCAGCAGCGCGAACGGCTCGCGCACCTGCACCTCCAGATGTTCAGGCGCGTACTCGTTGACAAAATCCACCGCCTGCTCCATACTTGCCGCCAGCACGATACCGCCGGTTCCCTGTGGGGCCTCAAAGACGGTCTGCACAAAGGCGCGCCGCCATTCCGGCAAAGCGGCCATCTTCTCCGGCAACAAAGACAGCACAGCTTCCGCAACGGCGCGGCTGGGCGTCACCAGCAGGCTGGACGAATCTGGCCCGTGTTCAGCCTCGATCAGCAGATCGCGCGCCAGCAGTTCGGGACTGGCCGTCTCGTCGGCCAGCGTGATAGACTCGCTTGGCCCGGCTGGCAGGCCGACATCGACCGTGCCGTAGAGCAGACGTTTGGCCGCCGAGACGAAGCCGCTGCCGGGGCCGGTGATCTTATGCACGCGCGAGATGCTCTGCGTGCCATAGGCCAGGGCCGCGATAGCCTGCGCGCCGCCAACACGATAGATTTCATGCACGCCGCACAGGTCTGCCGCCACCAGCGAGGCCGCGTCGATCTCGCCGCCCGGCCCTGGCGGCGTGCAGACGACGATACGCGGCACCCCGGCAATGCTGGCAGGGGTGGCAAGCATATACATCACCGAAGGGAATGCGCCCTTGCCGCGCGGCACGTACAGCCCGACGCTGCTGATCGGCGTGATCTTCTCGCCCGCCATCACACCCGGCGCAACCTCACAAAACCACTGCTCGTGCGGCATCTGTCGCTCGTGAAAGGCGCGAACATTGCGAATAGCATGCTCGACCGCCGCGCGCACCGCCGGGTCGAGCGTCCGATATGCCTGTTCAATCTCCTCGCGGCTCACTCGCAGTTGCGCAGGCGTCAGCTCTACATGGTCGAAACTCGCCGAGAACTCAACCAGCGCCTCGTCGCCGCGCGCGCGTACCGCCTGCACAATTGGACGCACGCGCTCCATCAACGCATCGATCTCAATCTCAGCGCGGCGCAGCAGGCGCGTGCGCTGCTGCACGTCCATCGTTGCCAGTTCGTAAAAATGGATCATCTCGCCTTGCCCTCATGTTTCAAAAGCGTAAATATGTATCTGACAGTATTCCCGGAAGCCGATGCGCTGGTAGATGCGCAGTCCCATGTCCGAGGGTGAGAGGGTGGCAATGGCATAGCCACGCGCGCGAGCTTCGTGCAACGGGGCCAGCGTCATAGCCGCGCCAATGCCCTGCCTGCGCGCCGCCGGCACGGTTGCCACGCCGTAGATACCGGCCACGCCCGCGTGCAACAACAGCGAGGAGACGGCAACCGGCTGCTCATCCAGCCAGCCGATATAGTGCCGCCAGGGCAGGTCATCGCCAGAGCCGATAGCAGCGTAGGTATCGTAATAGACCTTATTCTCCGCTTCCGGCGCGTCAAAACCTCTCATAGAAACGTTAGCATACGTGCGCAACATCTCCTGATTTTCGACAACGCTGATTCGCAGGTTGGGCGGGGCCTCAACAGGCTCGTTGAGCGCGTGCAGGTCGGCAACCATGCAGGTCTGGATGTGTACCGGTTCCAGTCCGTGCGCCTCCAGACGGACTCCCAGTTCGGCGGGTCGCGAGGATGGGCCAACGCTCCACGAAACGGGCAGGTGCCGTTCTCTGAACGGCTGCAACAGGCGCTCGATCTTCGTATCGATATCACCCTCCGTGAAACGGGCAAGCTGCACGCCGTTGAAGAGCGAGGAAGGCAGGCCGGTGAGATACCAGCATGCCTCCGCCTCTTCATGAAATTCCCCGCCCGGCAGGTAGCGGCCAAAAGCGGCTACCTCTCCGGCCATGTTGGCATCGATAGCCGCAAGGATGGTTTCAGGCGAATCTTCGGCAAAGCTTCTGCGTCGCTCGCTCATTAACTTGCCATCTCTTTTGCCACGCGGTCGGCGCGCACCGCAGCGGCGATATCGCCCTTCATCCAGCGAGAGCCGAAAATACCGATCAACCCGGCAATCACCAGCGCCGGAGGACAGGTAATGAGCAGGGCGAGGCTGAGGTCCTGGCCGGCAAGGTTTTTCGCAAAATGCAGGCCGTGCGTCGGGTCAAAATTCTGCGCCAGCACGCCCACCAGCAGGGGCGAGAAGGCATCGCCGAGCAGGTGCGCGATGAGCAGGGAAATGGCGACCGCCGAGGCACGCAGGGCCGATGGCACCACGTCCTGTGTGGCGGCTGTGCTGGGGCCGCTGTAGACGTTGAGCAGCAGAACGGTCAGCACAAAGAAGACGCTGAAGATGGCAAGATTATGGATGGTCACAGCCAGCACGAAGGCAGGCGCGCCGAGCAGGAAGCCGATGCCGCAGACCAGCACACGCGCCCCCGGATAGCGCCGGTTGAGCAGGTCGGAGAGATAGCCGCCCACCAGCAGCCCGGCAATGCCCGCCACGACGATGACGCCCCCGGAGAAGAGACCCGCCGCGCTTGAACTGAGGCCAAAGGTATCCTTCTGCTGCAAATACGTGGGCAGGTAGACAACGTTCGCGCCCAGCACGAAAAAGGCGAAAACCTGCATCAGAATCAGCACGGAAACGGTCTTGATGCGCAGCAACGTGCCAAATTGCGCCACCACATTCTTTGGGACGACAATGGTGTGCGCCTCCTCCACATCGAGTTCGTTTTCCAGCGAATGCGGGTCAAGGTCGACGGCCTCCTCGTCGGCCTCGTTGCGGCGTGGTTCGCGCAAACGCCACGCCAGGAAGGCCAGGATCAGGCCGGGAACGCCGGTAAAGAGGAAGGCCAGCCGCCAGCTTCCGAAATAGAGCGCGGCCACCACCCCACCCACCACAAAACCGACCATCAGCCCGATCAACGAACCGGCCCCCCACGTACTCATGATGCGCGCCCGCCTCCTGCGACTGAAATAATCGCTCAGCAAGGCCGTCCCCGCCGGGTAATAGCCGGCCTCGCCGATACCGAGAATCATGCGTGTGATAAAGAGGGCGGCGAAATTATTCGCCAGCGCGGTCAGCGCGGTGATCGCGCTCCAGACGGCCACGCAGACCGCCACCACATTCTTGCGCTGCGAGCGGTCGGCCCACACCCCAAGCGGGATCGTACTGAGCGTATACACCAGCAAAAACGCGGTCGCCAGGTAGCCAATGCCATCAATGCCAAAACCCAGTTCATGGGCAATGACATTGGCCGCGCCCGTAAAGACGTAGCGGTCCATGTAATTGAGGAAATTGATCGCGAACATGATAGAGAAGACATACCAGGCATAGCGCCCGGCCCCGCGCCTGGCAACTTCCCGGCCAGCATCGGCGGAAGAAGCGATGTCACCCATGACGCCTCCGATCTGAGATACCAACTGAGCGGACAATAGCAAGAAACGAGGTGAATGTAGTCAGTAGATTACCATAGATTGGGGCAAGAGGGAAGAGCTTTCTGTCGCTATGCCCTGACATCCAGCATTTCCAGGAAGCTCCAGGATTTGAGGTCGCGTTCGAGGTGGAAGCGGAGCAGACCGTGCATGGCTTTTTCGAGTTCGTGGTAGAGCGCGACATCCAGGCGCAGGCGCGGCACGTCGCTCCACTGACTACGCTGCAAGAGCCGCAGCACCTTGAGCGCGTTCAGCGTGAGGGGATAGGCCCAGAAACGCGAACACTGCGGGCAGAGAACACCGCCCAGCGAAGGGGCAAAGCCGTTCTCGACCGCCTGCAGTTCGCTGCCGCAATGGGCGCAGTGACGAAAGGCCGGTTCGTAACCGATGGCCGCGAGCAGGTGAATCTCGAAGTAGCGTAGCAGCAGGTTGGTGCGCCCGTGTCGCTGCACTGTCGAGACGGGCGTCGTGCCGACGAGCCGTTGCCGGTAGTCGAGAGCGTCGCGGTCGAGGGCGCGCAGGGTCTCCAGCAGCAGATTATAGATATCCTGATGCGGGGTCTGCTCTTCGAGGAAGCGGTCGATCAGCTCGGCAAGGTAGTAGCCACAGGTCATGTGCCATAGTTCGCCGCGCAGGTGCACAAAGCTTTCGCGCCCCTCGGCCTGCGTCACAATATCCAGATTGCGGCCAAGCGCGACCTGCAACTGGCTGCGTTTGAGCAGCTCTACATGGCCGGCCTTTTTGCTGATGGGGCGCCGTATGCCTTTGGCGATGGCATGATATTTGCCTCTCGTCGGCGTGAAGAGGGTCAGGATGCGGTCAGCCTCGCCCAGATCGGTGCGTTTCAGGATGATAGCCTCGGTGGAGTAGCTTCGTTGTTCTCGCATGCAGGTAATCGCTCTTCTGCTCTGTCGCGTTGCGTTGCATTGTACGGTATCGTGTTACTTTCAAAACGGGACGGGATAAGACAAAAAAAGACGTGACCGAATAATCACGCCTGGAAAAGAGGAGGCGACGAGCGGATTCGAACCGCTGGTGCAGCTTTTGCAGAGCCGTGCCTTACCACTTGGCGACGTCGCCATAAACATGGGAGCGGGAGACGGGGATCGAACCCGCGACTTTCTCCTTGGCAAGGAGATGCTCTACCACTGAGCCACTCCCGCTTACGGTGACACTTGCGTGTCTCTCATTTGCAAGCATAAGATATCATACTTGCGGCGATTTGTCAACAGGTTTTTCGCCTGGATTCCGATAGTTATTCGACTTCGATCAGCACGTCGCCCTCGTTCACGAAGTCACCCTCGCTGGCCTTGAGGGCTTTGACGATGCCGTCAGTTGTGGCCTGCACAGGAATTTGCATTTTCATCGACTCCAGCATCACGACATCCTGATCGACGCTGATCTGCTCGCCCGGCCTGACCAGAAATTCCAGCACCACACCGGCCATGCTGGATACAATATGCTTCATAGCTGCCCCCTCCGGGATGTTTGTCCTATTATATCACGCTTTTGCCCGTCTCATGCCATGAAAAATGTCCCCTGGCATGCCATTGAAAAAAAGCGACCAGAACATGTCATGCTGAGCGCGAGCGAAGCATCTGTGGTCTCCTCCCGAACAGCGTAGCCCACCAGAGATGCTTCGCTGCACTCCCCATGACGCAAAATTTATTGGCATTATGCCAGTAGTGGAGTATAGTATAATAGAGAAGAGGAGGAGCAAAGATGGTTGGCGTCACAGATTCCAGCTGAATCGTAAACCATATAATATTTCTGAGGAAAGAGACAGTGGACTGGCAGTTTACCCCCTACCTGCTACCCGTAATTGCCTCTGCCGTATCGGCTGCGCTTGCGTTCGTCGCCTGGCAGCGCCGCCATGCGCCAGGCGCCGTATCCTTTTGTTTCTTGATGATTGCGGTAGCCGAGTGGTCGCTGGCGTATACGCTTGAACTGGCCGCTCCCAACCTGCCAACCGCCATCTTCTGGGATAACGTCGCGTGGCTGGGAGCCGCCAGCGCCCCCACACTCTGGCTCGCCTTCGCCTTTGAGTATACCGGTCGAGTGAAAAAGTTTCGTCGGCGCACCGTCTTTTTGCTGTGCATTGAGCCGCTCATCACCGTATTGCTGGTCTGGACCAACCAGTTTCATGGCCTGATGGGGACGGACGCGCTCCTGAAAACCCACCTGCCCTTTTCCGTGCTGAATGTCAGATATGGCCTCTGGTACTGGATCAATATTGCCTACGATTATCTGCTGCTCTTCATCGGGGCCTTCCTGATCTGCTCGTGCATCCAGAAGTTGAGAAGGTCGGCCCACCTGTATCTCGGCCAGGCGCTCACCCTGCTGGTAGCCGTACTGGCCCCCTGGGCTGGCAATGTCCTCACGCTGCTTGGTTTTAGTCCTTTTCACATGGACCTGACGGCGCTGTCCCTGACCATTACCGGGCTGGCAATGGCCTGGAATCTCGTCCACCTGCACCTGCTCGACATCGTCCCCATCGCGCGCGAGGTAGTGATAGAAAGTATGTGCGACGCCGTCATTATTCTAGATGAGCAACAACGCATTGTAGATATGAATCCGGCGGCGCAGCGACTGGTGCAAAACGCCGACGCGGTCGGCCTGCCCTTTCAGGAGGTATTCTCGGCCTGGGCCGAACTGGTTGCCCGCTATCTGAGCCTCCATGAAGGCGAGACCGAGGTGGTGACAGGTGAGGGTGGGGCCACACGCTATTTCGATCTGCGCGTCTCTCCCCTCTATCGCTCCAACGGGCGCAGAAACCATCCGGCCATCGGCGGCCACCTGATTGTGTTAAATGACATCACGGAACGCAAGCAGAGCGAGATGGCGCTCAAGGAGAGCGAGGCGCGTTTCCGCGATATTTTTTCCTCGGCCCCTATCGGCATGGCCCTCACCGATCTGCAAGGCGTCATCTTGCAGGTCAACAAAGCCTTCTATGAGATGCTGGCCTACTCCGAAGAGGAACTGCCGGGCAAGAATATCGCGGCAATTACCCATCCAGACGACGTCGGGAAAGGCCAGTTGCTGGCCCGGCAGGCGCTAACAGGCACGATCAGCAGCTACCAGGTAGAGAAACGCTTCCTGAGAAAGGACGGCGAAATCTTCTGGGCCAACCTCACGGGGACGCCGCTGCGCAATCAGCACGGCCAGGCGCTCTATGGCCTGCTCATGCTGGAGAATATCGGCGAACGCAAACGGGCCAGATTGCTGGAAGAGGAACGGCACCACGTTGCCTACGAACTGCACGACGGGCTGGCGCAGGTGACGGCCAGCGTTCATCAACACCTGCAGGCCTTCGCCGGTCATTATCGCCCGCGCGCACCGCAGGCGCGCCAGGAGCTTGAGCGCGCCTTAGAGCTGGCGCAGCACTCGGTCAGGGAGGCGCGCCGCCTCATCGCCGGGCTGCGCCCGACCGCGCTGGATGACTTCGGGCTGGCAACGGCCCTGCGCCTGCAGGTCGAGGCGCTGCGCAACGACGGCTGGACGGTCACCTACGAAGAGACGCTGGGATCAGAGCGTCTGCCCGCAATGATCGAAACGACACTCTACAGGGTCGCGCAGGAGGCGCTGACCAATATGCGCAAACACGCCCACACAGAGGAGGCGCGCATCACCCTGCACCGCAAGGGAGCGCGACTGCGCATGGAAATACAGGACTGGGGCTGCGGCTTCGATGTAGCAGCCGCGCTCAGCGGAGAACACCTGCCCGGTGAACATGTCGGGCTGCGCGAAATGCGCGAGCGCGTCGAGCTTATCGGCGGCCAGCTAGAGATTCGCAGCCAGCCCTGCGCTGGCACCCTCATCGCCGCCGATGTCCCATTACCCCCATCTAACAGAAAGGACTCTGTTGCATGAACAACGTTCATCTTTCACATGCCCACCAACCGCTCAACGCCCGACTCATCATTGCCGATGATCACGAGCTTTCCAGGGCCGGTCTGCGTACCATGCTGATGGGCCAGCGTGGGCTGGAACTGGTGGGGGAAGCCAGCAACGGCCAGGAGGCATTAGAGCTTTGCCGCCGCCTGCGGCCCGATCTGGCGCTGCTCGATGTGCGCATGCCGCAGCTCGATGGGCTGGCCACATGCCGCGCTATCAAACGCGGCAGCCCCGGCACCAGCATTATCCTCATCACCATGCACGAAAACCCGGAATACCTGCTGGAAGCCCTCAAGGCCGGAGCTGCCGGCTACATCCTTAAAGACATCACGCAGCGCGAATTGCTCCACGCCGTGCGTCGCGTTCTGCAAGGCGACTCGATTCTGGATAGTGAGACGGTAATGCGCGTGCTGGATCGCCTGACCGCCAACGCCAACCTGCCGCCTGCGCAGGCACCCTCCCAGGTAGGGCTGACGCCGCGCGAGATCGAGGTATTACAGTTGCTGGCGCAGGGCCAGACTAATCGTGCAATCGCCGGTAAACTTACTCTGAGCGTAAGTACCGTCAAAATTCATGTCGAGCATATTCTCGAAAAGCTCAGCGTTTCTGATCGTACCCAGGCCGCCGTCCGCGCCATCCAGCTTGGCCTGATTCGCAACAGGGATAACGAATTGTAACTTTTGTCAGAAATAGGCCATGTGGCCTATATCAATCGGCCATATAGCACTTGCCGCCGACCTCTGCTTCCGTCTATACTTATTTTAGTAGCTATCTGTACAAACTACCTGTATAGCTGTGTTTGGAGCAATATGGACGGCACACACTCTTTCGTCATAGAAGCTTCCGGCCCCGATGCCGAAGTCGGCGCAGTCGTCACATCCGGGCCAGACATGCTCGCAGAGGCGCAATGCGACGAGGTAAGCGACGAGCAACTGCTACACGCGCTGGCGGATAAAGCAGACCGGGCGATGAACCTGCTCTACCAACGCTATAGCGGCCAGCTGTACTCGCTGGCATATCGTATGGTCGGCAACCACACGGCTACTGAGGATCTGCTACAGGAAGTCTTCCTCTCCATCTGGCGTAACGCCACGTCCTATACCCCACATTGCGGCAGCGTGCGCAACTGGCTGCTCTCCATCATGCATCACCGTGCCGTCGATTATCTGCGCCACAAACGCCGCCACAGCCCGAGCCACGAGGCGCTGCTGGAAGAGGTTGACCTCAACGAGAACAGTGCTATCCCCGATGTCTGGGATGACACCTGGCGCACCATCCAGGCGTCTATCATTCGCGAATGCCTGGCCTGGCTGCCCCGCGAGCAGCGCGCCACCATCGAACTCGTCTACTTCCACGGCTGGACGCAGGCCCAGATCGCCGCTACATTCTCCATCCCTCTCGGCACCGTCAAAAGCCGCTTGCGACTTGGCCTCCTCCACCTGCGCAAAGAACTGGAAAAGAGAGGCATCATCAGTACGTGAATGCCTCTCTGGAGAATACCAGACCACCCATAGCAGGCCAGCTATTCGCAAGGGCCAGCCACCACGCAGGCCACCCACGCAGGCCAGGCCAGCCCTGGCGCTGACCTGCCCGGACGCCGACCTGCCCTGGCGCCGACCTGCCCGGACGGCTGGCCTGCTCGCAGTCTACTTTACTCCCTTGCGGGTATGCAGCTCGCTGGATGGCCTGGGGCCAGATAGCGATGGCTGCGTCTAGAGCGCCGGTCAAGCCATGCCACTTCTGGGTCTTGACCGGCACTCACTGAGCCGGTGAACGCGAGAGCGTATCGGCCAGGCCTCGCTTCCTTGATCGATGTTCTAGCGGTTCGCTTTCGGGCGCGTGACGAGGGCGGCGATGATGCATAGCACGGCCAGACCCATAAAGAGCAGGATATGGGCAGGCTGAGGGTCCATCGGCGGCGTTTTCCCACTGACCAGAATGTGATTGACGCCGGGAAGCGCGTAGTAAATGCCTATCAGAAAGCAGACAATCGCGACAATGATGGCGCCGAAGAAAATGCCAGGGTTTTTCATGTTCGTCTCTCCTTTTTCTCCCCTGAAATATCAATCCTCACCGGACTGATTGAACGCGCCAATTATAGCAGGTATGCCAGATATCTGGAAGAATCCTCAATCAGCATAGCCAGTATGGCATGGCGGAAAACAGAACAGCAGAAGGGAGGAACAGGAACCGGGAGAGGCTCGCTCCTCCAGTTCTCGCTCCTCCCTTCTGTACGGCCAGAACAAAAGCCCTGCGCGGACTACTTGCTGCTGGCAGCTGAGCTGGACGACTTGCCCATGAACATACCGATGATGCCCGCTACGAGCAGGACGCCACCAAACGCCAGGACGGCATATGCCTTACCGTGGAAATTGATGGCAACACGCATAATGACGCCCACGATAAGAGCAATGATGCCCAGAGCAAGAAGTGCATAGAACAATGCGGTGTTCTTCACGATTCCGTACCTACCTTCTATTGCAGATTTCAGCAAATATACTTCGGTCTATCCGAAGTGCTTCCATTGTATCAAACGAAGCAACCCCTTTAAGCTGCACAATCTGCGGTCAATCACCAGAATTGGCTATATATTCTCCCAGACCGATACGCAATCTAGCCACGCCCGCTAAAAACGGTCAGAAAGAGAGCGAGGGCGGCCAGGCCTGCCGCCCAGCAGTAGAAGGCGAAAGGCAACAAACGACCGGTCTCAAAGTATTTCATGAGAAATTTCGTGCTAAGATAGGCGGCGACTCCTGCCAGCACCATGCCAACGAAGACCAGTTCGAGCGTTGAGAGGGGTTGACCGCGCAGTTGCGGGACTTCGAGCAGAGCGGCAGCCCCGATCAGCGGAGTGCCAAGCAGGAAGGAGAAACGGGCCGCGTCTTCGTAGTTAAGGCGCACGCCCAGCCCGGCCACCATGCTCGCCCCGGAACGGGAGATGCCGGGAATGAGCGCCAGCGATTGCCCCAGCCCAACCACGACGGCATCTTTCCAGGTCAGGGAAGAGAGCGGGCGAAAGCCCACCTCTCGCTCTTTCGGCGACAGACCTTGCGCGTCTCTCTCCGCCCGTTTGCGCAGCACATCGCCCAGGAAGAGCAGAGAGCCGTTGACTACCAGAAAGGTCGCGGCAATCAGGGGTGAGGCGAAGAGCTGCTTGAGCGGGCTTTCCAGAAAAACGCCGATCAGACCGGCAGGGATGCAGCCAATGATGATAAGCCAGCTCACCCATTCATCGGTGCCGCGCTTCACCTCGCCCTCTTTGATGCTCTTGAACAGCACCTTGACAACCTGCAGCCAGTCCCGCCAGAAATAGGCAACCAGGGCAACGCTTGTTCCCAGGTGCAGCGCCACAATCAGCGGCAGGAAGCTCTCGTTGCGCACAAGGTCACCCCAGCCGAAGAGCGCAGGGATGATGACCGTGTGGCCCAGACTGCTGATGGGAAACAACTCGGTAAACCCTTGCAGCAGGCTCAGGGCGATAATTTGCCAGATATTCAGATTCATATGTATTCCTGTTCTCTCATTTCCAGAGTTTAATGCAGGTATTTCTGCACGTCCTGGTCAAACTCCGCCTTGGTGGCGGCAAAGACGATGTGGCCGTCCTTTTTGCCCAGGAAGAAGTAGTCTTTGCTATAGCGTGGATCCGGCGCAGCCGCCGCCGCCTTCATGCTGGCCAGACTGGGGCTGCAGATCGGCGTCGGAGGCCAGCCCTTGTGCGTGTAGGTATTCCAGGGGCTGTTCGGCGCGATATTGTCGCCTATGTCGGTCAGGTTCTTCCAGAAGACGGTCGTCCCCGGCTGTGAATCGCGGGCATACATGACCGAGGGGTCAGAATCGAGGAAGCCGACCGTTTCAGCGTTCGGCCTGTTAACGCGATTCCAGTAGACGCTGGCAACGCCCGGCAGGTCCTGTGAGAAAACCACCTCGCGTTCGACCAGCGAGGCAAGAATGACCATCTGATACGTGGTCAGGTGGTGCGCCTGAGCCTGTGTATCCAGGTGGTTTTGCTTCACAACATTGGTGAATTCGGTGAGCATCTGATTAACGACTTCCCTGGCATCGGCATCGACGGGGATATAGTAGGTATCGGGGAAGAGCAGGCCCTCCATACTATCGCCGGAGGGGATCGACTTGAGAATGGGATACTTTGCCGCGTCGGGAAACTGGCTCGGATGCAGCGTATACTGGAGAAATTGCTGCTTATCGAATTTCGCCAGCCCCTGCGTGGCAAGTTGATTGGCGATTTGCTGGATGCGCCAGCCATCGGGGATACGCACAATATATTCATTTGGCTGGCCGTTGAGCAAGCTATCGATGATATCGCTGATCGTCATGCTCGAATTCAGGTTGGTATAGACGCCTGCCTGCAGGTGCGTATCGAGTCCCTTAATTCTGGCCCAGATGCGGAAGGCAAGGGCGTTGCGAATCAAGCCATCGGTCTGCAACTGGTCCGCGATTTGCTGGGTACTCTCCCCACTTTGAATGACGACCCTGACAGTTTTGCCGGGGCCAGCGGGGTCTACCGGTTCAAAAATGGCGCTGGCTGTGTTCCATGCAAAGTAGACGGCGCCGAAGATGAGCAGGCCAAGCAGCAGCACCGCAATTATTGCCCCGCGCGATCCTCGTCTTCTCATGATTCTGTTTCCTCTGTTCTGCCCGGATGCCCCAGGGAATCCAGGTACTCCTGTAAAATAACCGCAGCCGCCAGCGCGTCGATCTCCTGACGCGGATGGCGTCGCTTCACGCGCTGTCCCTGCCCCCCTTTCCCATGCCTGCCCCTGCGCCCGTCGCGCCCGCACCTGCCGCCCTCATTTAGATTTCGTTCAGCCAGCAGGCGAGAAGCTTCCACGGTCGAAAGACGTTCGTCCCAGAAGGTTAATGGAATGCTGATAGACGGCTTGAGACGTTCGGCGAAGGACAGTATACGCTGCGCCTGCGCGTGCAACTGTCCATCCAGACTCACCGGCAGGCCAATCACCAGCGTCTCGGCCTCTGTCTCAGCAATCAGCCGCCGAATCTCGGCAAAAGCCTGCGCCTCCCCCTGAGAACGAGCGACATGGATGGTTGTATACGGTGAGGCCAGAAAGCCGCTAAAATCGCTCACCGCCACGCCGATTCTCGCTTCGCCCACATCCAGAGCCATATATCGTGCCATACCATCTCATCGTTTCCAGTAGAAAAACTGCTCCCCGGAAGGGAAAAGTTTGTCAATACAATCTTACCGGAGAAGCAGGCAATTTGTCTACCATTTGTGCCGAAAGGGGGTATTTCTCAGGTGGTTCTAAGCAACGCAGCGTTATGCCTGTGGCGCAGTTGCAGCTACCCCGGTTCGCAGGCCCCCCGCCAGGGGTGGCCCTCATAGGCGTTCACTTCAGGCCGCCGCAGGCCACCCGCCAGGGGTGGCCCTACTATAGACGGCAGCTTCCCAGCTGGCACTAGCCGTTCGTGTATAGTAGGGCCACCCCTGGCGGGTGGCCTGCCTGGCGCTGGCCCTACTATAGACGACAGCTCCACCCCGGACTGCACGAGACATCCCGTGTATAGTAGGGCCACCCCTGGCGGGTGGCCTGCTAACCGGGGCCTGCTAACCGGGGCCTGCTAACCGGGGGCCGGGGGGCGCGGCGGACTGGCCTCATCGTTGAACAGGATCAGGTGGTAAAGTGAACGGTGATGCGCTGCGTCCAGAAGGGGAGCCAGGGCCAGAAGCCGGGAGAGACGTTGACTTTCACCGCCTTGATGCCCGGCAACCCGGTTTTGCTACTGGCGAGCTGGGCGCGTACCACGTCAACCCTCCTGCCATTGATCAGGTTCTGCACCTGCTGCTCCGTAATGGGTGCCGCGACGGGCGCGCTGGCCGTAAAGCAGAGCGTGGAGGCATTGGCGGTACTCGATTTGCTGGACGAGGCGCAATCCTTCGGCTGCAAGCTCACCGGCTGCCCCGCGACCGGCTCGTAGCCCTGCGGCGGTTTCGTCGCCCCGGTCGGCAACCGGTGGTACTGCGCCAGCGCCTGCGCCTGCAAATCGCTGGCGTGAATAAACTGCAGCGGCATGGTGAGCGAGACGGTCTCGGTGAAGGTGCCGTCGGCAGCGGCCTTCTGCCCGGCGTCGGGCGTCGCTTTTACCGTCTCATAAGTGCCAAGCTGGCTTTCCTGAACCTGTTTGGCCAGCACATTGCCCCGCGCCTGCTGCTGCGCCAGCCATGCCTGCAACTTCTGATAGAGCTGCGCGCTGGCCTTCGTTTGCAGATCGCTCACATCTTTTTTCGTGACGGTCGTCGCCGTGCCTGTCCCCCCGCCGCTGGTAGGCTGGGGATTGGTGACAGTAAGCTTCACCGTCACTCCCTGATTTTCTTTGGCCTGCTCGATCTGAGCAAGGCTGCTGGCGGGAATAACGGTGATGGTATTCGCCGCGACATTGCCATCCGTGCCGGGAGCCTGCGCATGCACCGGGACAGGTAAGGTGCTACCGGCAGCAACCAGCAGTTCTGCATCGGTCACAAACAGCACATTATTCGCCGTCGAAACGATAGTTCCACTTGGAATGAGAACCGACTGGCTCCCATCGTTGGTAAATTGCACTATCCCGGTCGCCTTTGCTGTACCGACAGTCGTGTTGGTGCCGCTGGCCTTCCCGCTTTGCGTGACGCTGCTGTTGAAGGATATGGTATAGAGCGGGACGGTGTGCTGCGCCAGATTCTGGCTGGTTGAGGCCGTGACGACGACGGGCCAGCTATAGGACTGCGCGGCCAGCGTCACCGTCACGTCGGCTGACGGGACGACGAAGAGGATAATGCCCGCGATGAACAGTACAGCAATAGCAACCAGCAGCGGGCGCGCCCAGCCCTGCCTGCGCCTGCGTCGCGTCGAGAAAAGCGGTTTGCGCGACCGCGCGGGAGCAGGCTGGCGTTTCTGAGTCGCGGATGCGCGAGCGGAAGCCCTGGTAGGAAGAGGGAGACCGACCGGCCCTGATCCCCCCTGCCTGCCCGCTGTTCCAGGAACGACCGGCGGCTTTGCTGCTGCCGCCTCGCCGGTGGAAGCGCGACCGGCGTTCTGCGTGGCTTCGACATCGGGCAGGGAGAGAGCCGGGCGAATCACTCGCGTTGGCTGATCTTCGATTTCTTCCTCCTGCTCCTCCGTCTCTGCCGGATTGAATGCAGTAGCCTCCGTTCCTCTATCCGGCGCGGCTGGCGAGAGCTGCCCGGAGCGCGGCCTGTAGGGGATAGGCGGCAGGTCGGTCACTTCCTCCTCCTGCTCATCCGGCCTCACATCGGCTTCTTCCTCCTCCCAGGGAAGCAGTGCAGGAGCTTCTTCCGCCATTGGCAGCTCATCCATGCCGTCGTCGCCCAGGTCTTCAATATCGCCTTGCATCAACGTATCGTCGGCTGCATAGGGAGACAGAGAGTCGACCTCTTCATTGTCAAAAAGGTGGATCGGGGCGGCGCCACGTTGCTCGGAGAGAGGCAGAGGCTGGAAATCATCCGGTATGGCATAGGGATCATCCAGCACCTCGGCGGAGCGCGCCAGGGGCGCGGACAATGGCGAGGACGGGCGGCGCATAGTCTCCTCCTGCGCGTCCTGCTCTGCTGGCGGCGCCATCCGGTCAGGCGGCGAGAGCATAGTATCGGGACCGGCAATCACGTCCGTGTCATCCTCTTCACCTTTTTGCTGCGCGGCCTGGCGAATCTTCTGCGATTGTTCATAATTATAAGGGAAAGAATCCATCTCCTCGTCCCCCGGCTCCGGCGTGGCCTCGACGGGGCGCAGAGGTGATTGCGAGGCGAGACGGAAATCGAAATCGCGGCGATTGCCCTGGCCGCCAACCGGAGGCGGTGAAAGCGGCCCCCTGTCGGCAAACTCAGGCTCGTCATCCTCGCCGGAAATAGGTATCTCACCCGCCTCCTGTCGGGCTGGCGCGGGCGGCGGGAACGGAGAAGAGGGCGCCAGGCGCGGGCCGCGCTCGGCATTGCGAGGAGCGACTTGAGCCTGTCGGGCCGCCGAAAACGGGTGAAAACGTGAAATGCCCTTTGTTCCGCGACTGTTCGCTTCGCGCTGTGCCGCCGCGCTTTTCGCGGCGCGCCCGGCGTTACTGCCGCGCCTGCCGCCGCCGGGGGAGCCAACGCGGAACTGCGCCCGCCTCGCCACCTCAATAATCGGACTATCATCACTGATAACCCAGACCTCTTTACCCAGGTCGTCGGCATAGTGGTGCAATAAGTTCCAGCTGTGGAGATTGCGCAAACGGGTTTGCCGGGGAACAATCAATACAATCAGACGATTGGGAATCTGCGCCAACCGCTCGCGGATATCCGTCAGATTCTCCTCAGGACTGATATTCACATAGAAGGGCTGCTCACCTGCCATACGTCGTCACCCCCTTCGGATACACTACAGAGCGAGAACGTTTAGAGAATTTTGCCTGCTGCCTCTGCGCTCGATCTTTTCGGATTTGATGATATACCTCTTCCAGGAAAGATCGGCAGGAATCGGGTCTCCCGTCCAGCATTGAAACATTCAAATACTAGATGCGCATATTATGGATAACCCGTTCCAACGCTCTTTCCAGCACAGAATTTTCGTTTTGCAGTTCGACCACCTGATAGGCCAGGGCCATCGGCGTGATATCCTGCGCGTTTTTCAGCAGCCCGCTGGCATCGACGATGCTTGAGACCATATCTGGCTGAACCGTGCGAATGATGGGCTGGTGCGCAAAGAGCAGGCGCTGGGTCCAGGGGAAGGCATCCAGCTTCTCGCGCAGGTCGGGCAGGGCGGAGCCGCCGCCGACGAGATAGATGGCAGGCGGCAACAATTCGCCTTTCGCCAGTTCATCGATCAGCAGTTCGACGCTGTCCATCCAGGTCTGGCATTCGGGCGCGAGAATGGCGGCAACCTCATCGCGCTCGTGTCCTTTCAGCAGGCCGTTGCTATAGCTCAACTTGATCGATTCGGCGTCGCGAACGGAGACGCCTTTGGCCGTTGCCAGGCGGCGCGTGAAGGTGCGACCGCCGAGAGCAAACATGCGCGTCTCCTCGATGCCGCCCTGGCGTACCAGCGCGATATCGGTGGTACCGCCGCCGATATCGATGAAGATAGCCCCACTATCCTCGCTGGCATTCGTACTCAGGCAGCGAGCCAGGGCGTAGGGTTCGGCCACCACCGCCACCAGCGAGAGGTCAAGGCCCTGCGCCACCGTTTCAAGCGCGCCCAGTTGCATGAGCGGGGCGTAGGCGCTGAAGAGCGTGAGCGAGAAATGCCGCCCGCGAAAGCCGACAGGGTTGGTGACCTGCTGCCCATCGATACGCACCGAAATGACAACGGCGTTGGTCAGGCGCACCTCAATATTGGAGTAGCCCGTCTCGGCAGCGATGCGCTCCTTCGCTGCCTTGTGCAGCTTTTGCTGCGCGGAGGTAATCAGCCCTTCCAGTTCCTGCGGCGTAATCGGCTTTGTCGGGTCAGAACGCTGGCGTGTGACGGTGGTGGAACTGCCCTTGACCAGCTCGCCTGCGATGCCGATAACGGTATACGGGGCCACCAGGCCGCCCGCCGCCTTCTCCGCTTTGGTGAGCGCCTCGTTGCAACTGGCGACCACGCCGGAGATATCAGTCACGATGCCGTCAGACATGTGAGCATAGCTCTGCTGATGGCGACCTGCGCCCAGCACCACGCCCTGCTCCCCGTCCACCTCGACGATCAGCGCCTTGGCATAGGCCGTGCCAACATCGAGCGCGGTGAAGAGCTGTCGCTCCTCTCCCTCGGAATGCTGCCCGTTCAATCCTTCATCCTCAGTGTGATCGCGGTCATAGGGGTGTAAGCCGTTCCCGCCGATGCCTCCGGGAAGGAGATTGCGTAGACTCTGAAAGAGATTTTTTATGCCCATTCCCGATCGTCCTGATCCAGTCGCTCCAGCAAAGTACCACTCTGGCGTACTTTGATAATGCCTTACTTGCTAAGGCGTATGCATCTCCTGTACGTTATAGCACAAAATCGTGTGCATTGCAAAACGTCAGCGGCCTATTTCAAGTTATCTCTGACGAGTTTCGGCACCAGGTCGAGAGCCGCGCCCAGTTCGGCTTTGTTTTTGCCGCCGCCCTGCGCCGATTCGGGTCGCCCGCCGCCTCGACCGCCCAGACGCTCGCCGATGGCGCTGGCGATCTTGCCGGCGTGCAGCCCGCGCTTTGTTAGCGCCTGATCGACGCTGACCTGAATACTGACGCGCTCGTCGAAGGGGTGGGCCAGCACGACGACGCCGGGTGCGCCGAGCTTGCTGCGCACCATGTCGCCGATCTCGCGCAGCACTTTATCGTCCGGCACCTCAACGGTAGTCGCCACCACCGGCACGCCGGCGATTTCGCGCGCGCGGGTCGCCAGCGTCTCAGCCTCACGCACGGCGGCTTCGCGCTGGAACTGCGCAAGCTGGCGCCGGGCCAGAGCCAGCTCCTGTGAAAGTTGCTCGACGCGCGCCTCCAGCATCTCCGGTTGCGTCTGCAATTTCGCGGCCAGCGTCTCCACCAGCCTGCTGCGCTGGCGTAGATAGGCTTCGGCAGCGCGGCCCGTCAACGCTTCGATACGGCGAATACCGGCGGCGATGCTCGTCTCCTGCACGGTGATATAGAGGCCAATCTGCCCCGTAGAGGCGCAGTGCGTGCCGCCGCACAGTTCGGTGCTGCTGCCCATCGAGACAACGCGCACGTAGTCATCGTACTTCTCGCCAAAGAGAGCCATCGCCCCCGTCTGCAACGCCTCTTGCAGCGGCAAAATGCGCGTCTGCACCGCGAAATCGGCGCGTATCCAGCGATTGATCTGCTCATCGATCTGCGCGAGATCCTGCGCCGTCAGCGCGCGCGGGCTGGTGAAGTCGAAGCGCAGGCGTTCTGGCTCGACCAGCGAGCCGCGCTGCTCGACCTGCGGCCCCAGATAGTCGCGCAGGGCTTTGTGCAGCAGATGAGTGGCGCTGTGGTTGCGCATCGTATCCTCGCGCCGCTGGCTGATAACGTTAGCCTGCACGGCATCGCCCACGCGCAGGTAACCTTCGTTGATGCGCCCGTAGTGGACGATCAGCCCCTTGAGCGGGCGGCGCGTATCCTCTACCTGAAAGACGCCCATGGAGCCGCTGATTTCACCACGATCTCCAATCTGCCCGCCGCTCTCGGCATAGAAGGGCGTGGTGTCGAGAAGCAGCAGCGCCTGCTGCGGCGCGCTGATACTTTCCACTTCTTCGCCATCGACAACGATACCCACCACCTTGCCGCTGCCCGTGACGCCCTGATAGCCGGAGAACTCGGTCGGGCCAACACGCTGCAAGATATTCGTCAAAGCCTGCTCGTCGCGGCTCTGCACAAAGGCGGCGGCGGAGCCGGCGCGACTGCGCTCCTGCTGCCGCTGCATCGCCTGCTCGAAAGCCGCAATATCCACACTGAAGCCATGCTCGGCGGCGATCTCCTGCGTCAATTCCAGCGGGAAGCCATGCGTATCATACAGCTTAAACGCCTCCTCGCCGGAGATAACGCGCTGCCCCTGCTGCCGCACATTTTCGAGCAGTTCGTTGAGCAAGGTCAGGCCGGTGTTGAGCGTCTGGCTGAACTTTTTCTCTTCCAGACTCAGAATCTCGACGATGCGGTCCCGCTGCAAGCCAAGCTCGGTATAGTGGCTCTTCATCAGATTGATGACGGTATCTGCGGCCTCGGCCAGGAAGGGCTTTTCGAGGCCGAGCAGCTTGCCATGACGCACGGCGCGGCGCAGCAGACGGCGGAAGATATAGCCGCGCCCCTCGTTGCCCGGCAGCACGCCATCACCGGCCAGGAAGACAAGCGCACGGCTGTGATCGGCAATCACGCGCAGCGAAGCATCGGCCTTCGCGTCGCTGCCATAGCTCGTGCCAACGACGGCGGCGAAGTGGTCGATGATGGCGCGGAAGAGGTCGGTATCAAAGACCGATTCTTTGCCTTGCAGCACCATAGAGAGCCGCTCAAGGCCCATGCCGGTATCGATATTCTTTTTTGGTAAAGGCGTGCGCGTGCCATCGAAATCCTGGAAGTATTGCATGAAAACCAGGTTCCAGATTTCCAGGAACCGCTCGCAATCACAGCCCGGCGCACACTCGGCCCGCCCACAGCCATGCTCGAGGCCGCGATCATAGTAAATTTCGGAGTCAGGACCGCAGGGACCCGAAGCTCCCGGTGGCCCCCACCAGTTATCTTCCAGCCGCGTAATCGCCTCATCAGGAATACCGGTGATCTCTGTCCACAACTGCGCCGCCTCATCGTCCTCAGGATGCACGGTCGGGTGCAGCCGCTCGGCGGGCAGGCCCACCACCTGCGTCAGGAACTCCCAGGCGTAGGTGATAGCTCCGCGTTTGAAGTAGTCGCCAACGGAGAAGTTGCCCAGCATCTCAAAAAATGTCAGTGTGCGCTCATTGCCCACCTTGTCGATATCGGTGGTGCGAAAACACTTCTGCGCCGAAGTCAGGCGCAGCGCGGGCGGCGTCTCACGGCCAAGGAAGAAAGGAATCATCTGCTGCATGCCCGCAGTGGTGAGCAGCACCGTCGGATCGTTCCTGGGAACCAGCGAGGAACTGGGCATCCTGAAATGGCCCTTGCCGACAAAAAAATCCAGAAATTTCTGCCGTATTTCCGTCCCCGTCATATTTTTCTGTATATCAACAGGCATAAGTATATTTCCTCCTCATTCAGAGCCAGATTGTTTCTTCAAATAGCGCGGCCCCGTCCGCCTGTACCGAAGCATCCCGTTTGTTGTATGATGAGCCAGAAGTTGCATGCTGAAACGCGCCGCTTGCCGTATATGTGCAGGAGCATTATAACAGAAGAAAGTAGAGATAGCAATGGAGCTTTTCAATGGACAATACGCCTGTAATTAAGCTGCCACGCAGAACATTGCTCGTGCTGGCCGGTCCGGCGGGCAGCGGCAAAAGCACCTTTGCGCGCCGCCGCTTCGCGCCAACCGAGATCGTCTCCTCGGACTATTGCCGCGCCCTTGTCTGTGACGATGAGAACAACCAGCGCGTCAATCGCGACGCCTTCGATCTGTTCTACTATATCATTCACAAGCGTATGTACCAGGGGCGTTTTACCGTCGCCGACAGCACGGCTCTGCAGCCGGAAGCGCGCCAGCGTCTGCTCGATCTGGCCCACCGGCACGGCTACCAGACCTGCCTGCTCATCTTCAACGTGCCAGAGCAGCTCAGCCGGGCGCGCAACCGGCAGCGAGCGCGCCAGGTCGAAGAACAGGTGCATGCCTACCACGCCGACCTGCTGCAACAAACGCTCCAGGCCGCCCCGCAGGAAGGCTGGCACTACCTTTACATCCTCTCTCCGCAGCAAATAGACGCAACAAAGATTGAAATTGAAACGTAATGGTGTATAATACTACAGGATGGTTATGGCAACGCCGATACTGCAGGCGCCGATTGATCGGCCCTTACACCCGTAGGCGCCGATTGATCGCTTGAGCGAGAAGCGAGTAACAACGTGAGAGACAGGCATGTAACAGAAGACGATTACTACTACCTGTACAACGATGACACCGAGCCATTACTGCCGGGTCGGCACCAGGGTACCGCACCTATACCGGTGATTGCATTGCCCCGCGAATCCTGGGTCATGCGCATGTTGCGCGCTATCGGCAGATTCGTTGCCGCCATCATCAAAAAGATCAATCAACTGCTGGCGCTGGGGCTGGCCGTCCTGCTGCTCCTGCTCTTCACGCGCTTCGCGCTGTACCTCTTTGGCCTGAAGTCCAGCCTCTTCTCCACCTGGGTTTTCCAGATCAGCGCGCCCCTGGTGATGCCCTTCACCAATCTCATCCCCCCACTCCCATTTTATGGCTACACCATTGACGTTTCCACCCTCATCGCGATTATAGTATATGCATTGACGGTCACGATTGTGCGCCAGTTTCTCAAGGTACTGATCGCGAGGCCGTTGTAATTGCGACGAACAACTCAGCGCGCTGTGAGTGGCGCACGACATGCCATGTGAGCGGCGCACAGGGTACCCTCAAGGGGTACCCCTACTATATGACGAGATACTTTTATGAAGAATTACAACGAAAGGGTATTCATGGATATTCCTGCTGTCTGGAAGCGAGCGGGGCTGCAATTTCCTCCTGTGCTTGATGCTATCTTCTTCGATGTGGATGGCGTACTGATTCGTACCGTTGATTCGTTTCGGGCCACCGATATCGCGGTGGCGGAATATGTGGCGGGTACCATTCACGGCCTGGACTGGGGGCAGCGCGAGGGGCGACCGCTGGTGACGATTGAGGATGTCAACGCCTTCAAACAGGCTGGAGGCTATAATAACGACTGGGACATGTGCTATCTGCTGGCGGCGCTGAGTACGGCGCGCCTGCGCGAGTGGCGAGGGACGTCATTGGCCGAGCGTAGCAGCGCCGAATGGGCCGAACTCTCGCGCCAGGCCAACCTGCGCGGTCATGGCGGCGCCGAATGGGTGCGCGAGATCATCCCCGCCAGCGCCCTGCCCGATTACAACTTTATCGGTGACCTCTACCACGAAATCTACTGGGGCGCAGAAGAGATGCCGAAACGCTTTGGTCATCCTGCCCGCTACCTGCCCGACGAGCCGGGGCTTGTCCACCGCGAAACCATGCTCTACCCGCTCGACCTCCCCACGCGCCTGCGCCGGATGGGCATACGCCACCTTGGCCTGATTACCGGGCGCGTCGGCCCCGAAGTCGACAGCGCGCTTGAACGCATGGCGGCCTACAGTGGCGAGGCCTGGTGGGATGTTGTCATCTCGGCAGACGAGGCCCCCAAGCCTGACCCGCGCGCTCTCCAGCTCGCCATCGCCGCCACCGGAGCGCGCGGCGGCCTCTACATCGGCGACACCGCCGACGACCACGACGTCGTCCTGAACTACCGGGCCATCAAAGCCGCCGACGAAGCCGAATTCCTGGCCGTCATGCTCGTCCACGAAGACGAAGCGCCCGTCTATCAAGAGCGTGGCGCCGACTTCATCATCGGCAACGTAGAAGACATCCTCTCCTGTCTGCCTGTGCCGGAAGGGGGAGAAGCGCAAAAGTCAGAGAGAAAATAGCACAAAGCGGCACCTCTGCCCATATTCATAACATGGCAGAGACGCTGCTTTTCATTCCTTACTCTTCGTCTGCCTCCACAACTGCCAGCAGATGTTCTCTCGCTTCCGTTGCTGTTTGAGCGGTACTCATCTTGACGATCAAACTTCTTAAGACCGAAGAGTTATCGATGGTTGGCAGGATACCTGTTGCCAGGCGTACCATTCGTGGAAATCGCTCTGCAATAATATCCATGGCTGCCTGTCGCAGTCCTTCTTCCCGTCCTTCTTCCCGTCCTTCTTTCAGCCCCTCTTCTCGGGCATCGCGCATCATCTCCCGGTAAACAGGAGTATCTTTGACAAGATCAAACATCTGTTTGTACCTCCTGAGAAGCCATTCCTGATCTACCTCGTTCTTCGCCCGTCCGAAAGCCAGAGAAGCCAGCGTCTGGGCAACGGAAAGTAAATTGGTTTTGCCCTTCTGTGTCAGTTCTTCAAAGACGGTCTCGACCACCTCACGTCTGGCTCCGTCTTTCGTAAAGGGCAGGAGCGGGAACAGATTGGGTTGGCCAGTTTGTATGATTTCTTCGGGAGATAACTCCCCCAATTCGAGTACGTCAAAGTGAAAGCGGAAGATCGGTCTGGTCGGGTCAATCTCGACCTGGAAAGGCGAGGTGGGCAAGTGTCCATCGCCCAGCACATGGATGACACAGGAGCAAACCGGCAGGTTGTACTCGCTCCAGATCAGCACATTATAGCGCAAGAGCCGTTTCGCCATCTGCGGGTCGTTGTAGGTCTGAAACTCATAATGCACCAGGATCGATATTCCGCTTTCCAGCGTGATTTCAAAGAGCGCATCTACCTCCAGTTTCCACTCTTTCAGTTTCTCTCGCAACTGCCGCACCAGTTTCGCCTTCGGAAACATCAGGTGGATAAAGGCTAACGGATCATCACGTACCAGCGCCTTAAAACTTTCATCATACGGGGTCGACATACAAGCACGCTCCACTACATATATTACTGGAAGTATACCATATTCGCACCCGCCCATAAAGAGATTCCCCGATCAATAAATTCATCCATAATGGCCACAGAAGATGGATCTGGAAGTCCTGAACGTTTTTCTCTATGGATGGGTA
>Ga0209810_1001006_pt1 | contig 48285 bp, 46 predicted proteins | sample Coa_R1_7_FD_187159 | JGI IMG/M metagenome (GOLD analysis project Ga0209810, IMG submission 187159) | Surface soil microbial communities from Centralia Pennsylvania, which are recovering from an underground coalmine fire - Coalmine... | ecosystem: Environmental > Terrestrial > Soil > Unclassified... | reverse complement strand
CAAGAACAATCAGCTTTCGGAAGCCCAATTAGGCCAGCAGAACATCGTCCTCTGCTTCGACCCAGGCATGCCCGATGATATGATTCTCCCAACACTCTGGGATTACTGGCCCGCCCATGGAAAGCCGTCGCTCTTATCGGCGGCGCTGATTACCGATGACCCTCATCCGGAAGTTGCAGCGGCAGGACACGACCGAACACCTATTCCTCTCAAGCGGTCCGCGGCGGAGGCTTGGCTCCATGCTAAAAGTGTGGATGAAGCTGTGGCGATTCTGAAACAAGAACGGGAGCGTCCCTATTTTTCGCATCGAGTTTTGGGTGCAGCTTAAGAACTCCAAACCGTTGAAGCTGCATTCCCCGAGAGGACTCCATAGGGCACCGGTAGCATCGTGACCCGGTCCTCCATTCCATTGCCGTTGCGGATGACGATCTAACTTTTCTAGAAACTGATTTCTTTGATCCGCAGCCGAACGCAGTCCATCAGCCGCATGCCGGTTCCATAAATCAGCTCGGCCATGAGACGGTGCATTCCCTCCATTCCTTCCAGGATTTTCTGAACCTCCAGTGGCGTCAATACCACCGGCAAACGCCGCGGCCTTTTGGCGCGAATGATCCCCTCCAACTGCCCGACGTCTTGATTTAAGACCTGCAATGTGGTGGCAGAATCTTTAATCAGCAGTCTGAAGAAAGAGCGCATCAAAGAACAAATCTATAAGAACAGAGCGATCGCCACCGCCGATATCGCTGAATACATCGATTTGTTCTACAATCAAACGCGTCGCCATAGTCATTTGAGTGGAGTCAGTCCCGGAGAATCTGAGGGCGCTGCGCTACGTCGCCGAACTATCGACAACTAGGTCTCGGGAATTCCAAGACACTCTATTTTGCTTGGATGTTAAGTACGAGTTCTCCGGGATTCCCGACCTCTTGCGTACAGGTTCCACCCGTACTACCGGATATAGTTAGAATAGTGGAGTCTGGTATGTTAATTGAGCAGGTGACGTCGGCGCTTCCGTTACTCGGATCATGATAGACAACTGTATATCCTGACCCGGTTGGGATACCTGGAAAGCTGAAATTCCCGGGATTGGCAACTGAAAGGGTGTAATAAAATCGGTTACTAACCGCGACAGTTCCTATAGGTCTTGGGTCTTGACGTAATGGGGTCGTTAAATGCACGATCCCTCTTAAAATTATTGTTCCTGGATTAGAAAAAGGCTCTAAGATTGTCCACTGTAATGCCGTGGAAGAGACTTCATTATTGCTTAAAAACTCCGCTACACGGACAGAAAACAAATGTGGACCAACTTTTAAATTGTGATATACCTTAGGACTTATACAGGTGCCAAAGGTCTCACTATCAAGGCTGCACTCGAATCTCTCCCCATCATTCGTAGAATGAAAGGTAAACGTAGCCTCAGTGCTAGTTGTAAAAGAAGATGGTGCGGTGTCAATGACTGAAACACCTGGCGCAAGAAATTTAATTATTTCCTCGCAAATGCCGTTGTTAGCACATTTTTCATGAAGGCTTGTGTGGTCATAAGGAGGGCTCCCGTTTGACGGACCGAAGGTCCTGTGTCCAGATAGATTTAAATAGCCGAGTTGATCCGTTGTCGGGACTGGTACTACGCTATCCGTTCCCTCTCCTATATCCCCAGTAAGCCAGTAATATCTGGCATTTGAGTGGTCTAGAATTTCAGAGCCTAACCCCACATTGAGGGATTGATAAAATAATGAACCCTCGACAAGTTGGCTAGCAGAAGGTTGATTTTGGAATATCAGAGTTGATAAAAAGTCACTAAGTACTGCTTGTGGCGATCCAAAATTCGGGGTTCCTACCATGACTAGATCTTCTATATTATTTAAATAGTGTAAAGGATATTTCAGAATATATTGTTCATTAAGCCACCGGGCAACAAGACCACCCATACTGTGAGCCACAACATCAAATTTCACTGCTTTATTCTTTCTTAATATTTCTGCCGCTAACCAAGATGCGTTTCCCTCGATGTATTGTGAGCTAGGGTAATTATAGAATAGTATGTTTGTGTAATTGCCATGAGTCTTAAAATACTCAATAAAATCATCAGGAGAAATAGGGGACGCAAAATATGGTTCAGACGAACATATGCCATGAAGAATTAAAAGATTCTTTCCAGAATTATTCCAAAATCCTGCAATAGTACCCTTTTCGGCTATAAGGAAATTAGACTGGTTCCCGAAGAGTCGGCAATCTGAAACTGTTGCAATTGCTTTTCGACCTAAAGTGAAAACGCTAAAATGTTCAATCTGAGCAGTGATTGTTTGTTTTACAGTATCGGCAGCAATTGTTTTAACCTCATTCCATGAACCTGAGGAGTCGTTAAATGTGAAAACTGACAGCTCGGTTACATCGGATATCCGTAATTCATTCAGAAAGACATCTGTGTATGGCAATGTAATTTGCACCGGTTTTGTAAATGCCATTGAAGGAGCTAATTCAACAGCAAGGGCACTAGGTGGAAGATGAGCAGGGTTAGAAATTCTTCCGATTGTAATCACTGTATCGGCAGGTAAAGCCCCTGCTGGAATATCCAGTTTAACACCAGAAAGCCCCGTGTTATTATCGGTTATCTCGATGCTCCCCCCGACCGCAGAGGAAATAAATTGCAATGCTACAACCTCAGTGGTCTGTACCTGTACAGTATAGTCTTGGAAGACACTGATCTTTCCGTCACTTGCTTTAATTTTAATTTGCTGTATCCCTCCTTGTTCAGGAGTTGGAATCCATGAGAAAAGACCAGACGAGCCGTCGATGGTCGCTCCCGAAGGACCATTTACCAACGAGTATGTAACTGTATCTCCATCAGAATCAATGCTTGATATCTGATACGTATATAGTGTCTTTTCTTTCGCATATTGCTCAGGAATGGAGATAATTACTGGCGCTGAGTTTTCCTGGGGGGGGCTCGGGATGGTGCCCAATGAGCCGCTACTTCCTCCACTCCCACACGCAGAAAGAAGTATTACGCTAAAAACTGTCAAACGTTTCATCTGGTAGCCTCTTTTGAAGAATCTATTCACCATTTTCACAAGCTCCAAGGCCGAAGACTGGAGAATTGAACGGGTTATTGGGAAGAAGGAATCTCCTTCTTGTATTGAGGGGTTACCTTTCGCATGAATTTGGCTAAGAAGATGGCAATCGCGGAGTATAGCAGTGTTCAATGTATGCCGGGAGCACGGTACAATTTAAATAGTGAATCAATTATTCCGGCCAGTAGGATTTAATAAGTATATACCGCGAATGATATTTAAATAGTGAAATAGTGTCAACACATTTCTTTCTGGCAGCTGGAAAGGAGACCGGCTTTTCGAAACATGGTACGAGTAGCAATCCCGGAAAGAAGTATGATGCAGATCTTCTCGAGTAAATGCACTTAAAGTACCAGGTCTAAAGATTGAGGATAAGCTCGTTTCGATTTTGTGAAGAATCCGATGAAGCCTTGCATTCTTCAACCGAAGGCGCACGAAACGGTGGTAAAACATCGTGAACGTTTTCGATTAACTAATCAGTCCTCTTATCATAAATATCTCCGGTTGTTCTATTATTATTATCAGCACCACCTAACTAATTCTGTTTCTTAATTGTTTCAGTCCTTTCCCTGAAACCTTATGACGTGTACCTAAATCATTTGCGCATTTCGAAGAAGTCTATGCCGTTACCTTCACATTTGCTCAGCACCCTGGGGGCGCTCTCTGGCAGAAATGCCATTGTCTCTTCCAAGATTTCTCAGCTTACGAACAAAATCTGTCCGATGAAGGCCAAGCTTTCTTGCCGCTTCAGTCCGATTTCCGCCGCTCTCTTTTAGGGCCGAGAGTAGAATCTGGCTCCGGTATTGAACAAGCTGTTCATGATAGGTGCCTAAACAAGCCGAGGGCGTGGCCATTGGGAAAAGGGGGGGTAAGTCGCTTACCTTGATCAGACCATCCGAAGTGATCACCGTCGCCCTTTCAATGACATTCCTCAATTCCCTGACATTTCCGGGCCAATGATATTTTGACAACGCATCGAGCGCCTCAGGAATAATCGTGAAATGACACGATCGCCTTACCGCCATCTGAGAGAGGAAATATGTGACGAGATCCGAAATGTCCTCCTGGCGCTCTCTCAAGGGAGGGATCTGAACCTGAAAGACATTAATGCGGTAAAAGAGATCTTCTCTGAATCGGCCTTTCTGGATTTCGGACGGCAAGTTACGATTGGTCGCCGCGATGATGCGCACATCGGCTTCCCGCTCCTTATTGCCGCCGACCCGGGTGTAGGTCCGTGATTCAAGAAAGCGTAGTAGCTTCGCCTGGAGTTCGAAGGGGAGCTCTCCGATCTCATCGAAAAATAAAGTCCCGCCATCCGCCAATTCGACTTTTCCGATTCTCAATTTGCTCGCGCCGGTGAATGCCCCCGCTTCGTGCCCGAATAGCTCATCATCGATCAACTGCTCATTGAAGTTGGCACAGCTGACCGTGATGAATGGTCGAGCGGTTCTTTGACTATCCGTATGGATCAGATAGGCAAGAACTTCTTTTCCTGTTCCGGTCTCTCCGGTCAGGAATGCCGTTGTGTCCGTCTGAGATAAACGCCGGCACTCCTCCAAGCACCTTTTCATCGGTTTGCTTGTTCCAAGGACGCGACGATGCATCAATTCTTCCGTCTGGCCGACCTGGATCGAGGCGGTGTCCCGCTTCAATTGGCGATGGTTCAAGGCCCGTTTAATACGCGCTTCCATATCGTCCAGCTCGAACGGCTTCTGCAGAAAATCTTGGGCGCCTCGTCGCATCGCCTCCACCGCTTTCTCAATAGAACCGTGGGCGGTGATCATAATCACTTCGAGAGACTCACCCGACTGAGAAATTTCATCCAGTATCGCCAGTCCGTCTCCATCAGGCAGTTGCAGATCGAGCAAGATCAGATCGAGCTCATGTCTTTTTAAGATTTCCCGGGTCTTGGAACACGATTCGGCCTCAAAAATGCGATAGCCTGCTTTCCTCAGACGGTCGGAAAGAGAAAGCCTAATGAACGGATCATCATCCACGATCAGGATCCGAGCCGACATATTCCCTCCTCTCAGAGATCACAGCGGGGTTTACTCTAGGAAGTGTAAAAAAGAATGTCGCACCGCTTCCTTCTTGAGTCTGAAACCAAATCCTACCGCCGTGTAATTCGACCAGATAACGACTGATATAAAGACCGAGGCCACCGGACTGGGACTTCCCGGAATACAGCGGTTCTTGAAGGAGCCGCATCTGTTCCGCCTGAGGGATTCCGGAACCGGAATCTCTGATACGGATGATCAGCTCGGTTTCATTCTCCTCGGCGTCGATAATTACGCTTGACCCGGAGGAACTGGCCTTGATCGCGTTGTGAATTAAGTTCAATAAAATCTGTTCGACCCGATCCTGGTCTGCAAAAGCGACAGATCCCCGCACCGAATCAGAAATAATACATTGGACGGCGCGTTCCTCGCGAATCGGCTGAAGGTCAAAAAGGACCCGTTGGGCAACCTCTAAAAGACGAATTTGCCTTTGCTGAAGCCGGATCGCTCCGCTCTCCGCCATTGCAAAGTGGAGAAGGGTCGTCAGCACTTGTTTCATTCTCTTAGAAAGAGTCTTGAGGTGCGCGAAATAGGTCTTCTGATGATCTGTGACAGGACCGACCACTCCGTCATGAAGGTTTGAAATCAAGCTGCAGAGCGCCATGAGCGGCGTCTTGACCTCATGGGATAGCTGCAGGATTAATTCGTTTTTATTCTGAAGGATACTGTTTAAATGATCATGTTTCTTTTCAAGATCGATCGTTTGTCTCCGCGCGCTTTCCAGGTCATCCCGAATCCGCTGCATCCTTAAAAGAGCTGAGATCCTGACACCCAGTTCTCTCACATCGTAAGGCTTCGCCACATAATCGTCTGCTCCCATCTGGATTCCGAACACCATATCACCAAGATTGTTTCTGGCAGTGACCATGATGATCGGAATGGACGAAGTTACCGGATCTTCTTTCAAGAGAGAGCAGAGCTCCGGTCCTGCGAGAAGAGGCATCATCATATCGGTGATTACAAGATCCGGCCGTTGGGACCGTACAAGATCGAGACCCTCGACGCCATTTCTGGCCGTGAGAATGCGGAATCCATTCCCTTCGAAAAATGTCCGGAGGGCTTCTCTCTCCGTATCCGAGTCATCGGCGATGACCAGGGTCTCTCCATGGCCGATTGGAATGTCTGAAGGTGTGCTATCCATTGCAGTCGTCTGGAAAGGTCGCCCGGTGCGAATCGGCGGCCGAATCTGGTTTACTTGTAAGGTCTTTTGGAGAGATTTGGCCGATACCTTGCTGGGCAGATAGAAGGAGAATCTGCTGCCGGCTCCAACCGTGCTTTCGACTCCGATCGCTCCGCCATGCGCTTCAATGATCTCCTTGGTTAATGCCAGCCCCAGACCGCTTCCCTCGATTCCTCCTACCGCTCTCCCGCGGCGGTATCTTTCAAAGACCGAACTTGTCTCCTCTTCGATCATTCCACGACCGGAATCTTCAACGGCGACCTCGATTCCCTGATCCTTCGCATAGCAGAGGACTCGAATAGTGCCCTGGTCCGTATACTTGATCGCATTCGAAAGGAGGTTCGAGACGCACTGGCGAACCCGCGTCTTGTCTCCATCAATGACCGGGAGATCCTCCCCGACGTTTACACTCAGGTCGAGCCCTTTTTCAAAAACCGCCCCTCTCGCCAAATCGACTGCAAGACGAACGATCGTTCCAATCTCTACCGGACGAAAATCATAAGTCATGACCCCCATTTCGATCTTGCTCAAATCGAGAAGGTGATCGACGAGGTCTTTCATCTCGACCGCTGTCTCACGGATATTTCCGATCAACCGCTTCTGATCCCGGGGAATGCCGTCAGAACCATTGGCCAATAACCCCTCCGCAATGCTCGACATGCCGAAGAGAGGCGCGCGCAACTCATGGGCCACCTCCGACAAGAATTCGGTTTTAAGTCGATCCAGTTCCCGAACGCGCTCCAGAAGAAGCGAATTGGAAAACGCGATGGTCGTCGCGGCGCCGATCTGCATCAGAAACCTTTTTTCTCGGTCAGAGAATGGCTGAAGATTTCGTTTTCTGCCGAGGGTGATTGCTCCGATGAGCTCCCCTTTTTGAATTAAAGGAAGGCATAGGACAAAGCCGTGCTCTTTAAGCCATATTGACGCGGAATTTGCAGCTGGGTTCTCCATTGGGTGAATTTGGTTGAGCTCTATTATCTGTCCATCTTGTAGTTGATCCAAAGTCGCAGGAGTGACCGGAACCGAGTCTCCCATTTCACGGTCTTTTGTCGCTGCCGTGAAAAACTGTTTTCGGTCGGGCTCTAAGATTATGGCCGCGGCGGATTGAAGCGATAAAACCTTGCAGATCTGGTCCAGGACTTTCTGGGCCATCGGCCGCAGATCTTGAAGGACGGCCAGGTCTCGGATCGTTTCATCCAGCGTTTTTCTGAGATCATATTTTCGTCGGTCGAAAAGCTGGTCGATGTAGGGTTGCGCAACATAAAGGTATAGACCGATGAGGCTGCTCATACCTCCGATCACGAACGACCATTTCCAGGGGGAAGCATCTACCAGAAGAGGTCTCAGCCAGACACCCGCCAAAGTCGCTCCAATTAAAGGAACGGAGGAGAGGAAGAGCCAGCTCAAGGTTTTATGGATCACGGTTTCAATATCGAAGGCATTGTATTTCACAATGGCGTAGAAGGCTGAACAGGCTCCTACTAGAAATGAAATCGACAGAAGATAAAAGTACCGTATCTCCTTCAAAAGGATCGGCTGTACGAAGGAGAAGAAGTATCCGATGAGGATTGAAAGGGAAAACCCGACGAGGATGATGCGCACCGCTTTTTTCGCCCGCCCATCCGAGTCGGTTTTTGGAAGACGCCTATATTTTTGAAGAAGCGTCCAGATCGTCGCGGACATGGTGCTCAGGCTGAACGCCACGTAAACGCCATAGAAGCCCGTCGGCTGAATCAGATGAACATGGTCCACGACTTCATGATTCGAGAAGTTGCCTCCTCCAAGTGCCACGCTTGCAATAACCAGGGAGAGCGCAGCCAGTGGGAAGAACAGCTTCTTAAAGTGGGGGGATGGCGTTGGGAAAGAGAGAGCAAAACAGACTGACATGAAAAAATGAAGGGCAACGGCGGCATCAAAGAGGTTATTCCAGGGGAGAGGGATCCGATTCTGGTCCAGACTCCACTCACGACCCAATAAAAATATAAGAGAGAGGGCGCTGAAAACACAGAGGAAGAACCCTGTGATATGAGGGAGGGTCCGCCGCTGCTTGATCACGAAGAGACCCAGGAGAAAGATCACGACAGCGATAAAGAGAAGCAACAGATACTTGGGCATGATCGCCCCTGAATGGCCGCAACGATTATTTTTTTGTTGCGATCAAAAGCGCGGTTCCCGGCCCAACACGCAATCCCTTGAACTGACCGCTTGTGAAACCTTCTTGTTCGAGCCAGCTGCGGACATCATCCAGCCGGTGGCTTCCCGCGTTGCTAGTCACGAGGAAGAGAAGTTGTGTTAAGGCTGCTGCGTAGGAGAGCTGATTTGAATCTTGTTTAAACTGATCCAGAATGACGAACGTCCCCCCCGGATTGAGCGCCTGATAGATTTTCTGAAATGTCGGCCGCATTCCCTCCCGGCCGATGTGGTGGATCACATTGAATAAGAAAACCACATCATAGCCCTCCCCCAACTTGTCTTTGGAGAGGTCTCCCGGCATGAATTCAATCCGGTCTGCGACATCGGCGTAGTACTTGGAGATAATCTCCTTCCCGATAGTGAGTGCAGGCGCCAGATCGAAGAGAACCGATTTCAGATGAGGATAGCGCCGGCAATAGGTCGCGGCGTAAGCGCCATGGCCTCCGCCGATATCAAGCAGGCGCTTTTGTGATGCCTTTAAACGAAAACGAAGAGGAATTTCTCTGGCGGCCATCCGAGCAAGGTCGTGGAGACCATACATATACCGCCGCCACCCTTCCGGATCGAGCCCCTGATCATGAATATCGACGGTGACGCCGGTCTTGATGTTTTCTTCGAGATGCCCTAACCAGTTCCAGTTATCGAGATTGAAATCGATGAAGCGATTCATCGAATAAGGTTGGCTCGGATCAAGCCATTTGCGGGCCTCGGGAGTGAGGTCGTAACGCCCCTTTACCAAAACAACATACCCGCAACAGGTCAACGCTTCTAGGAGAGACTGAATTCCCTTCTCATTGCAGGAGAGACCGGCAGCAAGCTCGGCTGCTGAAGCGTGCCGCTTTGCCAAATAATCGAAAAGACCCAACCGGGTTGAGGACAAAACCGCTCGCGCCTGCAGAATCGCAACGAAGGTGTCCGCGACTGGAAAAGGAAGGGCATTGCCTTTAGTGAACAGCCATTCCAATATATTTTCAGGGATCATTCCAACGCGCATATTGGCGTTGCTCCATTGGGGACTTGCCCGAATCTAGCATAAGCACGCTGAAACCTCAATATCAGAACCGGTAACTCACAGCGACGCCTCCTCCGTGGGCCGAGGCCTCATATTTGCCGCGATGGACCGGCATCCCAGGTAATGAGTTATCCACTTGTCGGGATTGACCGAAAATAAAACCGTAGAAGACATCCAGCGCCCATTGCCCCTTTTGAAAGCCGACGCCCCCTTCGAAGATATGCTTGTTGAGCTCCGGAAGGAGCGGGCTCAACGTCTCGTCGGGCACGGCCGAGGGATCAAAGACGTAGCCGAGTCGAACAGCCCAGTGATCGGTAACATCGTAGTGGCCCCCGACTCGGAGGGTCCAAGTATCTCTCCAATCAAATGGGATGGTCACGTTTTGAACAGCGAGGATTTGATTCTCGAATCGAAGCGTCTGATCGTTAAAGCTGTTCCAGTTGGTCCACTGAAGATCAATTTCGAGCGTGAGGTTCTCGATGGAATGATTGGCGAATCCCAAAATGAGCATTTGTGGAAATTTTTGTGTTGAGCGGATATCACCATTTGGAAAAAGCGGCCTTGTGAAGTCCGGAACACTGAAATCGGCATCCCCTTTAAACGTGATCGTCATGGGAGTCTTATAGACCGCGGCGAAGGCGGATGAGCCGAGCTTGATCTTGGCCCCAATGACGCCTCCGATCCCAAATCCGTCGCCTTCGACGTTCAACGTCCCTTCGGCGGGCAGTCCCAGCGGCGCTAAGCTGATCTGATTTGCCCGCTTCATCATTGCATAAGTCACGATGAGACCCCCTCCGATCGAGAGTTTCTCGGAGACTTTATAAGCGACGGTCGGGGAAAAATTCACCTGCTGCAACTTTGCAGAGGTTAAAAAGAACCGCCCCTCCCAATCTTTTGGGTACGCCACGTCGTCTCCAATCGCGCTGAAGATGCCAAAGCCGACACCCCATCGATCGCTGAGCTGCTTCGTAAGAAATAGATAGCTCGGGAAGAAGGGTCCCGGTTTTATCTCGGTATCCCTATTGCTGATATCACTATGAAAGGTAATGCTGGAGGAAAGGATCGATGTTCCCACTTCCAACTGGGTTCCGACCAAGTCGGTCACGCCGGCAGGATTATAGAATACCGCTGCCGGACTATCTACCTGCGCCGCTACGGCGTCCCCTTGCGCTTGTTCCTTTGCACCAAAATCATAAACTGAAAACCCGGAGGCCTCTACCCACCGAGGAAAAAGGAAAAGAATCAATATGACAAACCCCAACCGATAAGCCGTCGTCATGCTTCACCTCCATGGTCTAGACGAAACCTTCTATAAGATACAATTCAGGGACAGGGTTGAACTAATTTTAATAAGCTCGTCAGGCTGACTCGTAGAGCAACTGTCGTACCAAGCGTTTTCCGGAAGTCATTAATCGGCAATTAAAGTCCGCCCTTACAGAAATATAGAATCGGTATTCACGTCAACTGTAGGAAATCACAGGTTTTAGGAGAAGTTAAGGTGAAGACGTCTTCTTGAGAATGTAAGCGGGTTACAGAAGACGGTCAGACAGTTTGATTTCCATTGTATAGATAGGTGTAGCTGGAATGTAACGGGGAAAATCTGATCTACCCGGTTCATGTCATTGGTTTAAATCCTTTTGTGGGAGTGTAACAGACTTGCTACAGGTGTAGCGGTTTTGTCACATCTTAGGCTCGTCAAGCCAACTCTTATTCAATATTATCTGGATGAATCAAAAAGAAGTCTCTCTCAGAGCCCAGCTTTTTTAAATATTCCCTTAAGCGATAAAGGAACCCTTGAAACCGCTCGTTTTTTCTCTCGCAGTTCGTGTGCCTTCTGATCGAACTCCAATAGAAAATTCACCTCCCGATAATTCCAAGTCTTGTAAATGAAAGTTTTATTCAATCTCCTCCCGACATATCGCCCGATCCACTTTCGGTGTCGCGTGAACATCGCTTGATACCAATAAGGCCCATGCGGACAGCTCGGGCAAGGCGGCCGGTGCTCCTGGATTGAAAGGTACAAGCTCCCCTGCCGAAAATCAGGTCGCCTTCTTCGAAATTCGGATACCAAATTCCGAATCTCGTTCGCGACCCTCTGCCGTTTCCAATGCAATTGCTTCAGCCGCTCAATGAAGCCCTCCTCTATTTTATTACCTTTCCATTCCATTAATAAGAAGCCTTCAATTTTATTATGCGCTGCTCCTCCAACCTAGCTTGATGGATAATTCAAAAATTGGCTTATAAGTAAGACAGTTTTTGCGATAGGATCTCTTATAAAATTCTCGATATCAGAAATTTCACATCGAGAATTTGTAATGAGATCAAAAGATACAAAAAACCTTCAGCCGGAAACCGATTTTCTGGATAAAACAATTGAGGTCTGGCAGCCTATCATTGGCAGGGAGTTGACCAAAGAGGATGCGCGCCAGATCAAAGAAAATGTCACAGGGTTCATTAAGACGCTGCTTCGATGGGATGCGATTGAGAAGGATTCAAACACGGCCAAAGCTGATTTAGATTGACTTCAAAAATAATTTAAATTACTACTACCCGTAGTAACTAAGCGCGGGGTTCATCATGTTCCAGAAGACAGGTGTTCTATATGCCAGGGTTTCATCAAAAGAGCAGGAGAAGGAAGGCTTCTCTATTCCGGCCCAATTGAAGTTTGGGCGCAACTATGGCGCGTCGAAAGGGATTTCTATCCTAAAAGAGTTTGTCGACGTCGAAACCGCAAAGCAGGCTGGCCGCACCGACTTTGGGAATATGGTCTCATTTCTTAAGAAGAACCCAAGCTGTCGCATTGTGATATGTGAAAAAACAGACAGGCTCTATCGCAACATTCCGGATTGGGTCATATTGGATAATCTTGGCCTCGAGGTTCATTTTTTTAAGGAAAACGTCATTATTTCCAATGAGTCCAAGTCGAGCGAGAAGTTTATACATGGGATCAAGGTCCTGATGGCCAAGAACTATGTGGACAACCTTTCCGAGGAGACAAAAAAGGGGATGGTCGAAAAAGCAGAGGAAGGGTATTGGCCGTCCTTTGCGCCACTAGGCTACATTAATACAGTTGGGGCAAATGGCATAAAAACAATCATTCAAGATAAAGAAGTCGCTCCCTTGGTCGCATTGGTCTTCGAAAAATATGCAACTGGTCTCTATTCAATAAAAGAAGTTACGGTAATGGCACAAAAAGCTGGAATGATCTTTAGGAAGAGTGGAGCGCCGGTCGCAACGGTTACCGTTCACAAGATGTTAAGAAATCGGATTTATACGGGTGACTTCGATTGGAATGGGAAGACCTATTCGGGTAAAGGCAAGTTTGAGCCGATTGTGACTCGGGAGCTGTGGCTACGCGTTCAAGAGATATTAGATAATCGGTTCAACAAGAGACACCGAAAAGTGAAGCATAATTTCGCATTCTCTGGCCTTATCGAATGCGGCCACTGCGGGTGCTCCTTGGTCGGCGAAATAAAGAAGGGGCGCTATGTTTACTATCACTGCACCGGATTCAAGGTAAAGTGTCCGGATCCATACGTCCGCGAGGAGGTATTGGAAGCCCGATTCGTAGAGGTCCTAGAGAGGATCGCGCTAAGCGAAAATGTAATGAATTGGGTCAGGGAAGCTCTTTTCGACAGCTACGTAGATGAGAAACGCTTCCACGATGAGGCCGTCTCTCGCCTTAAGGCGGAGCACACACGATATCAGAATAGAATCGACACGATGTATATCGACAAGCTGGATGGGAAGATCGATGCAGACTTCTTCGATCGAAAGGCCGCTGAATGGCGTTTGGAGCAGAGTCGAATTTTAAGTGCAATTGAGGACCACGATAAGGCGAACCAGACCTATCTCAAAGAAGGCGTCCAGCTTCTCGAACTCACGCAACGGGCTTCTATCCTCTTTCGAAAACAGAATCCAAGCGAGAAACGTCAGTTATTGAATTTTGTACTTTCGAACTGCATTTGGAAGGAGAACGCGCTCAAAGTGAATTTCAAACAACCGTTTGAAACTATTGCTGAATATATTGTGAAGTCAAATGACAAAAGAGCCGTTGGGGTCGCCGCCAACGGCTCTTTTGAGAACTGGCTCCCCAGGCCGGATTCGAACCAGCGACCCGACGGTTAACAGCCGTCTGCTCTGCCAGCTGAGCTACTGGGGAATGACAAGAAAAATGAAATAAAGAAAACGGAAGGTATTCTATCTACACCCAGGAAGAAAGTCAATCTCTTTGCAGGTCTTGCATTGCTTTTCGCTCCTCTTGACGAGGAGCGTTCAGATCAAATTCATTCTCCGAACCGGACCGCAGAATCGATCCCCCTTCATCCACTTATTTTGTACAAGGCTCTTTCAAGGGGATCGATGCGAGGGCCACCTCAGGAATCGTTAAGAAAGGACCGGGAAAGGGAACGGCGGCTTGTTCGAAGGCTTCTCTCAAAGAGGCGTTTAAGGATTCAATTGCATAGTTCAATCCTTGTGCGGGGCAAGGAGGAGCGTAAAGAAGGAGATCATATCCGGGGATCAAACCGAGGGCGGGGTAGATGGCGTTCTGGAAGGCGACGCGGCCGACTTCGTCAAAATCTTCGGAGAGCCGTTCTGAAAAATGGTTTATTTCCCGCTCCTGGACGAGGGCGGTCATCGGCAGAATACAGAGCTGAGGGGCGCCTTCGAGATCATTATCGACCGCGTGGCCCATCGGGAGAATGCCGGAATTGGAGAACATCTCCGCCAGGCGCGCCGGACGGGATTTAAAACCCCAGGAAAGATATTCGGACACCGACAGAGGACGGTCCGCCAGAATGATCGGCTGTCCCAAATGGCATTGAAGGGCGCTTCGAATCTCATTCGCCCCTTCGAGAAGATGACGGAAATCTTTTCCCACCCGTCGAGGGCCGTAAAGCGCCGTGACGGCCATGACGATCGGAACGGCATAGACCGCTTTGGGGCCCTTTTGAATTTTCTTTTTAATTTTATTAACCACGGCTCGATTCTAGGCGGATCAAAGAGAAGGTGTCAACAGGCGGATATCGTCTTTCTGAGAAAACCGGAGAGGTCTCTCCATCAGGCCTCTGACCACCGCCCCTCCCAAACCGGCTTACTGGCGCAATTGGGGAGCATAGGGGTCGGAGGGATCTTGAGCAACCATCGTCCCGTTGCTGAAGACGATCATCCGAATTGTCGGATAGAGATGGTTCTGTGGATTGAGATTTTTGATGTGATAAATCCAAACTTCTCGAAGTTCATCCGGAGGCATCTGGCGGCGCTCAACCCCGGTCGGATCTCCAAGTATTTCTCTGACCGCATCCTTCGACATGCCTGGCTTTAGCTGACCGAACCAGGTGGCCTTATAGAACCGATAAGAAGGTCCTCCGCAACCGACAACAGTCAGCAGCATCAGACCGATCCAAATCAGCGCGGTCCGTTGAAGCCATCCAGATTTGCTCATTTTTATTTTATCTATCACGGGAAGAATTCTAGTCCGATCCCGCTTATTTTTCAACTCAAAATGTATCTTTTTTTGAGGAGCCGTTTCATTTCCGAGCGATCTCATTCTTGACGAAAGAAATCAAAACATGATACAACCAGAAAGATTTTTTCCCTACTTCAACGCCGGAGTGGCGGAATTGGTAGACGCAAGGGACTTAAAATCCCTCGCTCCGCAAGGGGCGTGCCGGTTCGATTCCGGCCTCCGGCACCAGGAAATCAATCATTTATCAAAAAATTCTTTTTCAACATTTCACTCGGCTGTCTGTAAGTTGTGCCCGGATTGTACCAAGCTGAATTCAACGACCTTATTCGGGTCTAGATGGGGGCAGCGCAAACCAGCTCTGCGGACTCAATCGAATAAATTGGCTTCTGACATATTTTTTCGAACTCGAGGATCTACCTTCCGTTTAAAGACCTATCTGGTCTTGCATTTCGATCAGAAAACCTATCGATTTGTGTTAGAGAATTTTTCAGTCGGTATCTCCCTCTGAGAACACAATCTACGGATGAGATAGCCCCAGAAAATAGTCAGCCTGGAAATCAGGAGAGAAAACAAATCATACCTCTCCTTCCCCTCGTAAAGAAAACCGATCCAGATAATCAAAAAAAAGAACCCGCCGATAAAAAATACAGGAAAATCCAAAGATAAAAATGGGAAGCTTTGGAGATCGCGGTCTAAACCCTCTTTCACAGATTGGATCGTTGCGATCGCTACTGTTATTGTTTCGATATTCACCGGGATCACAGGGTGGGAGGTCCACTCTAGTGGAAAACAAACTCAACTAATATAGAAGTCAAGATTTTTTTAATTTTTTTCGTGGGGTACAACTTCCAGAAGCTCGCTTCGTAATTCTGCTGTAGCGTTTTGGTTTTGATATCGCATAGCTTTGTTCCGGGGCAGTTCTGGGGACTCGAATTTCTATCTTATTCAAGCTGTCCAGTCAACTACCTTTAAATTTTTTATTCGTTTGAACTCCTTGGTATTGTTGGTGACGAGTGCCACATTGAGAGCGATCGCATGCGCCCCGATCAACATGTCCATAGATCCTATGGGCCTGCCAACTTTTTCGAGCTCTGCCCGAATCATTCCGTATGCCCCAGCCGCCGCCTCATCGAAATCTGCAATCTCTAGGGGCAGAGTAAATTCGTCTAGGGCTTGCCGATTTTGCTCGACGTGTTGGCTCTTCGCCACGCCGTATCGGAGTTCCGCAAGTGTAATGGACGAAATGCCGATGTCTCCCACTACATGCGACTGAAAATGTTTCAAGACCCTCTGTGGCTTCTGTTTGATGAGATAGATGCAGATATTGGTATCGAACATAAATTTCATCAAAGATGCTCCCTATCCTGAGGTTCGGGCTGGTTTCGTTCGGTCATGAAGTCATCTGAAAATTTGGTGAGACTGTTCACCAGAGCGTCCCAGGAATTCTTTGCCGGGATCAGGATGATGACATTTCCAGATTTTTTGATGAACACGTGTTCGCCCTCGAACCGAAACTCCTTTGGCAAACGGACAGCCTGACTTTGGCCATTCTTGAAGATTTTTGCCGTTTTCATGAGCGCCTCCTTAGAATATATATTAATAATATATACTCCCTTGCTTGGTTTTGCAAGTGAATATTCTGACGATTTTTTTGACTTGACCCCATCTCTTACAGTTCGGTATTTTGCTCTTTCACAGTGCCCTTTCTCATTGATTCATCAGTGCTCCACCGACCGATTTTGCAAGCGATGATTCGCTCAAATTGCGGTATCGTCCATTCGGCAGGCTCTCCCGATGCTCCTTGCAAGTGGGTCCTATTGATATTATGGGGCCGTGCTCCCTTCACTTCTGAGCAACAGGCGATTAAGTTGACAGAACAATTTTATTACTCTAGACTAGACATAGACCAGTCTATGAGGGGAGTTGATGAAAACAGTAGGTTCCTATGAAGCAAAGACGCATCTGCCCAAACTTCTGGAGCAGGTGGCAAAAGGAGAGCAGATTACGATTACAAAACATGGCGTGCCGATTGCCAAGCTCGTCCCTGCACACCCTGAAAAAGGCCGGGATCTTAAACGGACGATCGAAGAGATGAAGGCGTTTCGAAAGCGTCATCCTTTGAGAGGGTTATCAATCCGGAAGATGATTGAAGAGGGAAGAAGATTTTGAGTGGCTTTGTAGTGGACACATCGGTGATTGTTTCCTGGTGTTTAAGGGACGAGAAAGACGATTATTCGAATCGAATTTTAGATCAAATCTCTGCGAGCGAAGCGGTCATCCCCTCCCTCGCTCGATTCGAAATCGCAAACGTCCTGCTCGTGGCGGAACGCAGAAACCGCCTTACGGAAGCGGATACCAATCGTTTTATAAGACTCTTAGCATCGCTGCCGATCCGAGTGGACCAGGAGCCTTATGACCTGGGTCTAGAGAAAATATTGGCGATCGGTCGTCAGCATCAACTTTCCGCTTATGATGCAGCCTACCTGGAATTGGCCATGCGTGAAGGATTGTCCCTGGCGACGCGGGACCGCAACCTGCGTGACGCTGCTCTGAAATGCGGCATCCATCTGCTCTAGATTTTATCTGGAGATCTCCTATAGATGAATCGCTGCACAGGTAGCCTGAATGTGCTGCAGCGGATCTCCTTCGATCGCGATCAGGATGCGATGTCTCGCATCTCACCCAGAAGCAGAAACGGTTCCCCCCACTGGGCTGGATCGGTCAGGCTCCACGGGATTTCTGAATCGGGCTTGAAGCGAAGGCCGCAGTTGCCGGTGCCGTAAAGAAGGTAGGCAACGCCGCTGCCGGAATCTTCGACCGGCTGGATCAATGCATCGGCGGTCGGCGCATCGGGGCGATCGGTCCAACCGGTGACGTCATACCATCGGCCGTTCTGATCTTCATGATAGAGGCGAACTCGGCGGACCTTTTTGGCAGGACCGATCTCTCGAAAGCGCATCATGTCGGCCGGCCGGCAATTCGGATTCTCTTCAATCTCTTCGAGGATCATTCCGGAATCACCGGGGTCTTTCCAAGGGGGGGACGCGGTGCATCCCTACACCGCCGTCTCGGAGCGGATGTAGCTGAGGCGAACCTTTCCTTGCTTCAGATCGCGGTCGGCTTTCTTGTAGCGGTCGATCTCGCCGATGTCGTTCCAATACCCTCGCGTCACATAGCCGAAGAGCTTTTCATTTTGACGGAGCATCTCGACATAAGCGTCGGTGATCGAATAGAAAGTCCGCGGGGGAATATAATCCATCACGTGCGGCTCCAACACATGGACGCCGGTAAACATCAATCGCCGGGATTTCTCCGCGCTCCATGACATCTTTCCGAGAATGTTCCGGACCTGATCTTTGGGATCGATTTCGATCACCCCGAAGCGGTCCACTTCGGGATCTTCACGCAAGACCAGCGTCGCCGCCCCTTTCTTTCGATGATGGAACTCCACCAATTTATCCAGATTCAGATCGACAAGGATATCGGCATTAATCACAATGAAGGTTCCGCGCGCAATCGCCGTCTGAATATGTTTAATCCCTCCGCCGGTCCCGAGGATCTGCGGCTCTTCGGAGTAGGTGATGTTCATACCAAAGCGGAATCCATTGCCGATCTCCTTGATGATCTTATCGCCCAAATAATGCACGTTGATGAAGACATCGGTGATGCCATATTTCTTCAGAAGAAGGAGGGTGTAGTAGATCAGAGGCCGCTGCCCGACCGGCAGCAGGGGTTTCGGAAGATCATTGGTCAGAGGGCGAAGCCGCGTTCCGTAGCCGGCGGCCAAGATCATTGCTTTCATTTCTCTTGCAACTCCTCTACATATTCGGCCAGAAGGGCGTGCAGCGGCGCCAAGCGGCGGTCTTTCTGTAAATTTCGCTTCACCTTCCGGAGGGTCGGCGGAACATACTGGAGAAAATTCGGGTTCTTCTTTACCCGATCGATGTAAACGAACCGACCCGCCGCCTTTAAATTTCGCTGGATGCTGACCAAATCGAAATATTCCCGGAACATCTCCCGCTGCACCCGCTCTCCCGAGCGGGCCTCCCTCCTTTCAAGATAATCGTCGATCAGATCGTCGATCATCCGATCTGGAAGATCAATATAAGAATCCCGCAGCAGCGAGGCGAGGTCATAATGAGGCGGACCCATCAAGGCATCTTGAAAATCGATCACGCGGACCGCCACCCCGGCGGGATCGGATTGAATCATCAGATTCCGGCTGTGATAGTCGCGATGGGTAAAGACCTGCGGAAGAGAGGCCAATCGAAGGGAGATATCCGAAAAATAGGCCCGAATCGCCTCTCTCTGTTTTTGAGGAATCGGCTTCGCATTTCGGGCTTCGATGCCGTACTCAATGAAGTGATCGAACTCCCAGAGAAAGAGCGCCTGATCAAACGCACGATGATGCGCGATGCAGCCGTCAGAGGGGGCGGACGTTGCATCTAGCTGAATGGTCAGGAGGGTGTCGATCGCTTTTTGATAAAACTCTTTTTGGATCGCTTCGCTGCCGCTCTCCTGAATCTTCTGGGCCAGCGTCACATCGCCGAGATCTTCGAGGAGAAGCCATCCGCGCGCCGCATCATAAAAAAGAATCTCCGGGACGGCGACCTTGCAGGCACGAAGATGTCGTTGAACATTGATGAAGGGAAGCTCGGTGATCGAGATCGGAGCGCCGCTGACGGCCTCTTCGGAGGCTTTGAATCCCTCCGGCGCCGCCATTACCATCAAGATAAGTGAATGGGCCGACCCGTTTGTTTTCCATGAAACTCGGTGATAGGTGCGGTTGGAGGCGTCCCCCGCCAGCCGGGTGATTTCGATCTTTTCTGCCGAAAAACCGAGCGGGGCATTTAAGATTTTGTGAAGGTGATCTGAATCAATCATGGATATCCCAAAACCGCTGCTATTCTGCCATTAATTCTTTTTCCTGTCAATTGACCGGCGTCGCGTAGGGAGATGCTCTGACATAGGGCAAAGAACAGGGCGAGGCAGCGCCTCGCCCCTACAAAATTCCGCAATCCGATTCCGCAATCGCATCACCCCGACGGGGAAAACGAAAGGGGATAGAGCACCGTGGTGGTCCCCTGGGCGGCCGATGGAAATTTCCAGCGCAAAATTTCTTGGACGACCTCCTTCTCAAAGATCGGATCGGAGAGCGAGGAGTTCACGATGCGACATTCGACCACCTGTCCATGAGAAGAGATGACGAACTCCACCGTGAGGAATCCCTGCAATTCAGGTTTTCTCTGAAGCTGCCGATTGTATAGAAGCTGAAGCTTCTCCCGGTTGAGATGGACGACTCCGGAGATCGCCTCCTGATTTCTCTCGCCCGCACCTCCTTCTTGCGTAATCTTCGTCTGGGAGAGATCTTCTTGAACTACGGCGTGGCGCGTCTGGGTCAGCCGCGTCTCCTGTTCGGTCAAAGCCCGCTGGCGGATCTTTTCGATCTCCTCCTGCGCGAAGGAAGGAAGGGGAGGGGAAGTAGTAGAAGAAGGGGACGACGAAGAAAAGGACGAGGAAGAAGAGGACGAGGAAGAAGAAGATTTCTTCTCCGAGGAGGGCGGGGGGATTTCTTTAAGCGAGGAGAATCCCTTCCCGACGGAGGAGGGCGATCCCGATCCTTTGCTCCCTCCCAACAAACCGAGAAGGCCGACCTTCTTTACCTGCTCTTGCGGTGGCGCTTTCGGCGCTGCCGCCGGAGGCGCCTGTTCTGCTTTCTCTATTTTCGGAGCCGACTTCACCGGAGGAGTAAGGGGAGCCGGTTTCTCCACCTTGGGCGACTCCACTCTCGGGGGTGCCGGAGCAGGCTTCGCCGCTTCGACAACCGGCGCGGGGGGAGGAGGAGGGGCCTTTTGCGGCTCAACCCGGAGGCGCGCCACGCGGGGCGGCTCCTGGGGTGGGGTTGTCAGAGCCGACTGTTTCATCTGAAGCGACTCCCCCTTGAATTGAATCAAGATCACCAGCGCGACATAAATCAAGAAGGAGACGGCGAGGATGCGTCGAAAGGTCTTATCGGTATCGAGGAGTGCCCATTCAGGCTGCATCATCACGACTCCCGGCTCAGAACCGCCAGCGAGATCTGCTCAATCCCCGATTCGGTGCAGGTGACCATCACCTTCTTCAGAAGCGCAAAAGGAATCGTTCGATCGCCGAGGATCGTCGCCTTCTTTCCCCCCTCGGCTGAAATCCGCATCTGAAGCGACGGGATGACGGCATCCGCCTGCGCGAGGACCGTCGGCGTTTCGGCCACCCTTTTTCCATCGACCAAAATTTCTTTCGGTGTGACCGTCACGGTTAATGCCCGCCGCGGCGGCTGCGAAGCGGTCGAGATCGGGAGGATGACATCTTTCGCGATCGAAAGAATCTCTTCACCGCTCGACGATTGAAAGAGGAGGAAGATCACCAGGATGGTAAACATATCCATCAGCGAAATCAGATTGAGATAGGGGATCTCGACCTTTCGTCGCTTGATTCGGCGAACCATCACGAGATCTCCCCCAGCGAGACGTCGGGAAAAAGAGATTGGAATCCCTTCTCCCCCCCGGTCTTTGCCGATCGGCAGGCATCCATGACCGAGACTAAATCGGCATACGGCGTCTTCGGCCGGCTCAAGATTACCACCTCTTTTGCGTCGGGGTGCTCCTCCTTCAACTTCTGCATCAACACCGACAAGGCCGCCGCATCGGGCTTTCCTTCCCGATGTTTAATGAGCGCCAGTTGCTCCGGACCGTTTGAAACCGCCATCGCCTCTTCTTCGATCGCGACCGTCAACGCAAACGGTGCGGCGGCCGGAGCGCTTGGATTTTGAAGGGTCACCTCTTCCGATTCCTCTCCCAACTGGGGAAGGTGAAGATCGAGAATGGCGAGCCGCGAAAAAACGGCGATGCTCAGCAGAAACGGCACCAAGGTAATCATCAGATTGATATAGCCGAGCTTAAACGAGAGGAGCGACGCTTCCGCCCGCGCCGCTTTTTTTCTTTTAAAGATCTCCTCACGCATCGTTATCCCTTTTCGGAGACGATCTTGACGAACTTAAAGCTGAACTCCTCCAGGTGATTGAGCAGCTGATTGGTCTGAGATTGCAGGATGGTATAGAAAAACATCAACGGGATCGCGACCATCAGACCGAATGCGGTCGCATACATGGCGGTGGAGATCCCCTGCGCCAGCAGCGCTCCTTTCTGAGCCGGGTCGGCGACCGAGATCGCCTGAAATGATTTAATTAAGCCGAGAATGGTTCCGAGCAAACCGAGGAGGTTGGCGATGTTGGCGAGGGTGGGGAGGTAATCGATCCTCTTTTCGATCTGGGGGAGCACTTCGAGGAGCGCCTCATCGATGGCCCCCTGGACCGCTTCTTTGCGAACCGGCGGAACCACCTCGGTCAGCCCGCGGGCAAAGACCAAACTGAGCGGCGCTTTCGAGGCGCTGCACGCGGCAAGGGCCTGCTCCCGGTTGTCCGCTTTCAACGCCTCTCGGACGGTGGTCAACAGGGCGGTGCCATTGATTTTAGAACGATTGATAAACAGGATCCGTTCGATAACGATTGCAACCCCAAAGACCATGATGAAGAGAATCAGATAGACGAAGATCCCCCCACTCTTTGCGACCGCCATGAGCATTTCAACAATTTCCATTTCAATCTCCTTTAGTCGGTTCGTCTCCCCTCGACCGATCCTCCATGAAGTAGGCCGGATCGGGCTGGGCCAGTTGCCGGAAGATCTCCCGGGCGAGATTCGGGTTTTCCCTCTCCTCCTCTCCTTCCCAAGGGAGAGCGGTGGAGAGGGCGGGCAGCGCCTCATTTGCGCCAGCGCCGGTCCCTTTGGCCGGTCCGGTCCCTTTAATTTGAGATTCATCTAACACAATCGTCTTTTCGGAAGGCGCCGGCGGGTCGGCGGCAAACACGAGTTGTTGAAATAAAATGAAGGTAAGACCGAGAAAGATCGATCGGATTCCCCATTTCATTGCATCATTCCACTTCATCGATAAATCGCCCCTTTTCCTTCAGAGAGCTCGATCTGTTGGTGAATCCGCTCGAAGCGCTCCCGGCTCTTCTCGACCCATTCATTCTCGACTCCCGCTTTCTTGGCCCAGTCGATGTTCTGCCGGTAAGCCTCCTGCGCTTTTTCCAAGTAGGGAAGCGCCTGCTCTTTCAAGAGGCGATCATATGCCTCCCGCTCCTCCGTAGAAAGTTTTCGGGGACGCTCCGATTTTAAGAGCGACTCACTGAACTCTTCAAAGACCTCTCCCATCCGATAGGTCGCCGCGAGAACCAGCGCCGGCGATGGGAAATCGGCCGCCTGGCCGTAGTTGTGAAGGAGTCGGTCGAAGAGACTCTTTTTCTTTTGCAGATTCTGCTCGAGCGGTGTGACTAATTTGATCTCTTCGTATCGTTTGATCTCAATGTCGGCCAGCAGAAGATGGGCCTTCGCCAGATAAAACGAGGGGGTCTCTTTGGCCGACTTCTTCGTCGGGGCCGACACCCGAATCAGATCCCCGAGCATCTTCTCGGCCACCTTTTCCTCACCGAGCTTCAACTTCGCCTCAGCGCCCCGTACAATCCCCTCGATCTGTCGATCCTTGTTTCCGCGAGCGCGCTCCACCCATTCAAGGGAGAGGAGATAGACCTTCTGCCACGCTTCCATTTTTTCATAGAGCGCCATCGCCTGCCCCAACGCCTGAGCGGAGAAGGCGGGGTCATTTCGCATCCTTCCCGCCTCTTCATAGATCTGCGCCGCTTCCTTGGGTCGCTCGGTCTCTTCATAAAGCGACGCGAGCCGAAGCAGCGCAGGATGATAGAGCGCCGATTGCGGATAATGACCGGTCAAGGCGACGAACGCCTCTTCCGCTTTTTTCTTCTCCTCTCCTCCCGCCCAGAGGGAGGCCGCCTCAAAAAGGGCGAGCGGCGCTAACTCCCCTTTATCATCCTCCCGATACGCCCCCCAGAATGAATTGGCCGCGTCGCGCATCTTTCCCTGCTGTTTAAGCGCCTCTCCCTGTTGATAGTAGGACAGAACCAAAAGGTTCCGCAGTCCCGCCACCTCTTTTTCCGGAAAGAGCGACTTTTCCTGCGCGGAGAGGGAGAGGAGGCGACTGACCTGTCTGATCGCCTCGGGATACTCCTTCGCGCTTAAGTGTCCCTGCACGATCAGTTTCTGCGCCGCGATCCACAATGCGCAGTTTCGTTGGCTCTGCTGGCCGCACCCGTGCGCTCCCTCCTCCATCGCAACCGCTTCCGCGAATTGCCGGCTTTTATCGTAATCTTTCTCCTGAAACGCCAGCTCCGCCTGTTTGAGATAGATTTGGGCGATTCGGGTATCCGATGGAAACCCTTGAATGAAGCGGGTGTAGCCCTCCCAAAGATCGGGATCGGAGGGAGACAAAATCTTTTCCAAGATCAAAATCTCCCGATAAGCCGCTTCCGATGCCAACGGATGCGGCGGATCGACATATGCGCTCCTCCGGTAGCTCTCGGCCGCCCGGCGCTCCTCTTTCATTTCGTTGAGAACCTCCGCATAGCGAAAGCGGACTTCTCCTGTTTCCTTCTCGGCCGGGAAGATCTCCAGGTAGAGATCATACCAAGGGAGCACTTTCTGATAGAGCGCCAACCGCTGCGCTTTTTTCGCCTCGACATGAAAGTAGGTCATTAGATACCATAACTGCTCTTTCAGGAGCGGATGGACCCGACTCACCTGTTCCGGACGGTTCTCTTTGGTCCAGGGGCTTCCGGGTCGATAGCTTTCAATGAACGAGATGCGCGCCTGAATCCCTTCGGGGAGGGCGGCCAGCGCAGGCTCATTGTAGAGATCAATCATCGCGCGATGGAGAAAGGGGGTCTCGGCGTAGAGCGGATAGGCTGAGACCCACGCTTGGATCAGCTTCAACGCTTCTTTCTTCTGTCCCACCCCCTCTTCATATTTGACCATTTCAGAAAAGAGGGAGAATCCCTCCGCAGGAGATTTCTCTCGGACCCAATCGACCAGTCGCACCGGCCCTCCTTCTTCCTGAAGGGAGAGGGCCAACAGGCGAAGATCCTCCTGTTTCTCTTCGGCGGTCTGAGGGGCTTGGCACGGGGATTCCACTCCTGATTCAGCCTCCCGTTCCGGAGAGAACCAGAGTCGGAACACCATCGGGATCGCCTCTTTGGGACGCCCCAGGCGGTAGTAGCTCCAAGCACCTTTGTAGAGGGCCATCCGATGAAGGTACGCCTCCGAATGATCGATCAACGGCTGATAATAAGTTACCGCCTCGGCATATTTTCCCCGCTCGAAGGCGATCTCGCCGAGCCGAAAGGTCGCCTCGTCGGCCGCCGGTCCCGTCGGCGACTCTTCGAGCAGCCGCTTTAAAGCGGTTTCCTCCTCCTCTTTTTTTCCTTGGAGAGCCGCGGTGCGGGCTTGAAGGTAGATTGGATCGGAGCCGAGCGGTCCGGCCGCTGAAGAACGATTCAGCAGCGTCATGCAGTGACGCGCCAAAGCACCCGCCATTTTCTCCTCCGCCTTTCGAGCGCTCCGCTCTTCTTCTTTGAGAAGAGAGAAAGCCGTCTGGCGCTGAAGGAGGTTTATCTGGCTCACCAGATAGGTGATCTCATCCTTTTCGCCGACTTGGCGCCGAAGGCGCAGCAGGGTCTTCTTCAGGAGCGAGCCGGGAGGAAACTCGGGCGAAGGATCGATCTCTCCGGTTCGGATCTGATCAATCTTGGTTTGAAGCCGCTCAATCCGCCGCCGTATCGCCGTCTTCGCCCGCTCGGCTGTCTCGATCGCTCCGGAGAGATCTCCCTGACTGATCTGGTAGCGACGGAGCATCTGAAAGAGCAGATCATATTGACGGCTGGTAGGATCTCCCTCTTCAACCCCGTCGAGAAGACTCACCAAGTTTTCGGGAGAGCCGATCTCGAAGTAGCTCCATCCGATCCCGAGCAACGCCAGATCGGCATAGGTCGGGTCGCCGAAGAGTTGACCGAGGCTGGCAAACGCGCGGTCATACGACTGTTGGTTTAAATAATAATATCCATTCAGAAGATGGGCGCGGGCTCTCCAGGGGGAGTCGCGGTGTGCCTCGCCCCATTGAGTCCACCGCACCATCGTCTCCTCGAATCGGTTCCGATCGCCGAGGGCCAGGTAGGCGAGCGCCGAGAGATAATAGCGATGGGGCCCATAGGGACCCGACAGAGAGATCGGCTCCAAGAGGGTCGGCACTTCGGAATATAATTTTTTCTGAAACGCCCCCTCTCCGGCCGCCGCCAGCAGCGCCGGATCATTGAGAAAAAGCGCCGGATCTTTCTTGTAAGCCGCGTAAATCAGATCAAAGCGACCCTCCCGAAGATAGAGCGTCATGAGAAGACGCCGCGCCTCTCTCTGCGGCGCGTTCTCAAGCATCTGCTCGGCCGAAGACCAGAGCCCGGCGTCGATGTAGAAACCAATTCGCTTCTCGATGGGAGCGGAGGGGGAGAGGGCCCCCTCGGTTGAAAAACGCTTCAGCACGCGCAGAACTTCCCCTTCCAATGCGGACCAAGATCCCGTCGCGGCGGCCGCTCTTTTCTCGGGGCCCTCCGTCGGCCCTTTGGCCGCCGATCCGTTCGGAAGGAAGAGGACAAGAGAAAAAAAAAGAGAGGTTAAAAAAAGGCCTCTTCGAAGCATGCTCCTGACTGATAACAGAGGGGTTTACGTCATCAAAAATGTATCATTTCCTATGACTTTGTCAAGAAAATCCTGGATCTTGTAAGGTGTTACGGAATGATTTTTCAGCTTGAAAACCGAAGCGGCTTTGTGGAATAATCCCTCGCAAATCATCTCATCAGGCGCATGACCCCACAGCGAAGAAAAATCATTTTAACCGTGTTCACGATCGCCTGCATCGTCGGCGCCATTGTGGCGATCTTTGTCGGCTATCAGCTTTTCCAAAATCGCCTTAAGATTTTCTGGATTTTCACCGCTTATATTTCCGCGCTGACCGGGGTCGTCATTTTCTTCGGCTTTCGGTTGATCGGGGGAGATGCGACCAAGGAAGATTAATCGGCAGCCGGTTTTCTCTTCAGAGAGGCGATGGCCCGTTTTCTGATACGTCGGCTCGTTTGGTCGGGGCCGGTTCTCCTCGGCGTCGTGACACTGGTCTTCTTTCTGATTCATCTGATCCCGGGAGATCCGATCGATCTGATGCTCGGAGAACGGGCGGCGGAAGCCGACCGGGCCGCCCTTCGAGCAGCGCTTCATCTCGACGATTCCATCTGGACCCAGTACGGTCATTTCCTTGCCCGGATCGCTCGCGGAGATCTGGGCCGATCGCTGAGCACCCAGCAGTCGGTCTCCGGCTTGATTCTGGCGCGCTATCCCGCAACCCTTCAACTCGCGGCCGCAGCGCTCTTGATCTCCCTTTTGATCGCGCTTCCGATCGGCATTCTCTGCGCCACTCGGCCCCGTTCCACCGTTGATCTGGGGGGGTTGCTCTTCTCACTCCTCGGGATCTCGATGCCGGCTTTTTGGCTCGGCCCCCTTCTGATTATCCTTTTCTCATTAAAGCTCGATCTCCTTCCGGTCTCCGGTCGCCACGGAATCACCTCGATCCTTCTCCCTGCATTGACGCTCGGTTTAGGGATGTCGGCGATCATCGTTCGATTAACCCGCTCCTCTCTTCTAGAGGTGCTTCGAAGAGAATTCGTCCTGGCCGCGCGGGCGAAGGGGCTTCCGGAGCGGCGGGTGATTCTAAAACATGCTCTTCGAAACGCGCTGATCCCGCTTCTGACGGTGGTGGGGCTTCAGATCGGGGCGTTGCTGACTGGATCGATCATCACCGAGACGATCTTCTCCTGGCCCGGGTTGGGACGGCTGACGATCCAGGCGATCCAAAGCCGGGATTATCCGCTCGTTCAAGGATGCATTCTCGTTATCACGGTGACCTATCTCCTGATAAATCTGATGATCGATCTCCTCTATGCTACGGTCGACCCAAGGGTGCAATATGAATAGAACACGTGAGGCGTTAGACGGGAGGGGAGAAAAACTTGAAGAGGGAAAATCTTTCCGGCCTTTACCCCTTACGCCTCACGCCTCACGTGTTCTGAAGGCAGCAATGCCATGAGAGATGGAAGAATTAAGATCGGCCTGGTCCTCCTGACCCTCTTTCTCATTGCCGCGTTCTTCGCTCCGCTGCTGGCACCGTATGATCCGTTCGAGCAGCAACTCAAACAAGGACTCGCGCTCCCTTCCTTCGCGCACCTGCTGGGACAGGATAAGTTGGGGCGGGATCTTCTTAGTCGCATTCTTTACGGCGCGCAGATCTCCCTTTGGGTCGGCCTGACGACGGTGACCCTTTCGCTCATCGTCGGCGCGCTGGTCGGCGCGCTGGCCGGTTTCTTCGGAGGTTGGATCGATGAGCTCTTGATGCGGTTGGTCGATCTCTTCCTTGCCTTTCCCGGCATCCTTTTGGCGATCGCGCTGGCGGCGGTCTTGGGGCCGAGTCTTCGGAATGTAATTATCGCTCTCTCGGTGATGGGGTGGGTCGGTTATGCCCGGCTGGTCCGGGGACAGATTCTGGTGGTCCGGGAGTTGGATTATGTCGCGGCGGCGCGGGCCCTCGGGGCGGGACCGTTTCGGATCATCACCCGCCATCTCTTTCCGAATATTGCCGCTCCGTTGATTGTGGAGGCGACGTTCGGAATGGCCGGGGCAATCGTAACCGAGGCAAGTTTGTCGTTCCTGGGATTGGGGGTGGTTCCGCCGACGCCGAGCTGGGGGGCCATGTTGAGTGACGGCCGATCATTCCTTCTGCTCGCCCCGCACCTGACGGCCATTCCGGGACTCGCCATCATGTTGGTCGTGATGGCATTGAACCTATTGGGAGATGCGCTTCGCGATCGGATCGACGTGAAGAGCCGGTAGGAACTGTGCGCCGTGCCCCACCCGCGATCACCTTGACCCGATCCGATACGGAAGTGAGAAGATAAAGGTGGAGCCCCTTCCGAACTCGCTTTCGACCCGGATGCTCGCTTTTAAGAGATCGACCAACTGTTTCACAATCGTGAGGCCCAACCCGCTTCCTCCGAATTCGCGCGTCGCGGTTCCGTCCACCTGGTGAAATGCGTCGAAGATTTTGGGGAGATCTTCTGATTTGATACCGATGCCGGTGTCTTGGATGCGGATTTCGACCTCTTCTTTGTCAGGACGATCTTCCATCTGAACCGTGATCCCTCCCTCGGAGGTAAATTTAATCGCGTTGGAGAGGAGATTGACCAAGACCTGTTTGATATAATCCGCGTCGGATTGAATAATCGGAAGCGGCGCTTTGTGAAACCGAAGATAAAGCGCTTTTCTATCAAGCAGCGGTTGGATCCCGGCCAAGATATCGTTGAACAGAGAGAGGAGATCGACCGGTCGTATCTCCAAAGAAATCTGCCCGGATTCCACTTTGGAGAGATCCAACAAGTTATTAATGAGATTAAGAAGATCGCGCGCGTTGCGAGCCACCCCTTCCAGCGCCGATTTTTGTTCCGCGCTGATCGGGCCGTAGACCTGGTCGAGGATCAAGTCCGAGTAGCCGAGGATCGCATTGAGCGGCGTCCTCAACTCGTGCGAGACATTCGAGACAAACTGCGACTTCACCCGGCTTGCCTCTTGCGCTTCGTCTGTTTTTCGCCGCAGATCCTCTTCCATCCGCTTGCTCTGGATGGAAAAGGCGACGTGACCGGCGATCGTTTGCGTCAATTGCACCTCTTCTTCAAGAAAAGGATGGGGGGCGTTGTAGTAAACCATGAACTTTCCGAGCAGGCGCTTCTGATAGACGAGCGGGAAGAAGCCGAGCGCGCGGATCCCTTCATGGCGGACAACCTCACGCAGATGAGCATCGAGCGGCGCGTGATCAATATTGGAAATGCAGACCGGCTCGGGATCAGTGGCGTCGGGGCGCCAAGGGGAGTGCCCTTCCACCGCGCCGCGATAGGCCTCTGAAATTCCGACCCACGCCTTGAAGCGCATCACCTGATCGTCGTCCATCAATAAAACGGCGGCGCGGTCGGCCCCGACCAACTGTAAGATGGTATCGAGCGAGGCGTTGTAGATCTCTTCGACCGCATCCGCGCGGTTGACACGATTGTTTAATTCATAAATCTGTCGCAGCTTTCGATAGCGCTCCCGCTCTTGATGCTCCGCACGTTGATGCGCCTTCTGAAGCGCGGAGAGCATCAAATCCAATTTTCCCCTCTCAGAAGGGCCGTCCAAAATCAATTGGGCTTCGTAGAAAGGATTGGGGGAAACCTGCGGACCGAGAATGACGAGCGGATGGGTGCTTAAAGAGGTCTCCACGACGGCGGCGGGAATACGAGCGCGGTTGTATTGGCAGACGATCCGCCCTGGGAAACCGGGTACAAAGATTCGGTTGATCGTCGCCTCCAAATGCTTTAGCCGCTCCGCGCTGATATCGGGTCCGAGGGTCCAGGTCATCTCCACGGCGAATCGAATTCCTCTGAATCCGGCGGCAAACGCCGCCTCGATGAATCCGCGGACCTGGGCCGCTTTCTTCTCCGAGTCAAGCTCCCCCGGCTGGCGCCAATCGGCCCTCGTCCAAAGAAGCAACGCGCGCCGATTCAATTCCTCGTCAACTTCGATGCCACCCCATTCCAGGGCGCGGGCTACCTGATCGACGGTCTGGTCATCCGCAATGTAGATACATTGCTCCCCATTCTCCAAACCCTGTTTCATGAACGGGACCAGCGCCGGCATCTGCTCGGCGGGGTCCTTCTCATAAATAAGGCAGAGATGATCCCCATTCTGTAAATTCAGTATCTGCTCTGTTAAATCCTTCATGCCGCTCTCCAAAAATTACCCTTTTGACATTATAATGAAGGACCTTTTACAGATTCAAGGGGGCGGATAGACGCGGATCGATTGAGATGAGATGGAAGATTCGGATCGCCTGATTTCAAGGATGCCGGATTGAATGTGCGGCGGGGGAGCGGTTTTTATTTCTCCGCGAGGCTTTCCAATCCGGCCTTGGCGCACGCCTCGTCGAGCTGCCCGCCGGGGGCCCCACCGACGCCGATACCGCCGACGAGTTCCCCTTCGACGGTAATCGGCAGCCCGCCGGCGAGAATCAAGATCTTCTCATCCATGTCGCGCAGCCCCTGCAGCTCCGGTTTATCTTTGATCGCATTGGCCAGATCGGAGGTCGGCCGCCCGAGGCTTGCGGCGGTGTAGGCTTTCTTAGTACTGCTCTGAAGTGTGTGCGGCCCCGCGCCGTCGGCCCGCAGCAGCGACTGTGTGACCCCTTCGCGGTCGACCACGGCGACACTCACCCGGTATCCATCCTCGAGGCATTTCTTTAACGCCGCCCCGGCGACCTTCACGGCGAGATCGAGGGGAAGACGAGACTGTTTGGGAAGCGGCGTCGGGGCGGCGCCGAGCAGGAAGAGCGAGAAGATCGGTACGAGCAACACGGAGAGGGTTCGATTACACAGGCTCTTTTTCAAAAAGCATGGACGCATGGGCGGCTCCTTAACGGATAAAGGTTCCCTCACGCAGCTCGCGGAGGGTCTGCTCAATTTCTTCGCGGGTGTTCATCACAAAGGGACCATAGCGGGCGATCGGCTCGTTGAGCGGCTGGCCGGAGATCAAAAGAAACCGGGCGCCGGACGCCCCCGCGCGGGCGGCGATGAAATCACCGTCGTCCAGGACCAGTAACTTCAAGGCCGATGCATCGACGCCCGCCGTCCCCTCCGCCCTTCCAAATGTCCCCTCCCCCTCAAAGAGGTAGAGGAAGGCGGCATGGCCCCGCGGAATCGGTCGGCGAAAATCGATGTTCGGAGGAAGGGTCACGTCGAGATAAGTCGGATCAGCGGCGATATCGGTGACCGGCCCTCGGACCGCGCCGACTTCCCCGGCAATCACCCGGATCGTCACCCCGTTCTCCCCCTTCCAGATCGGAATTTTCGCGGCAGGAATATCTTGATATCGGGGGGCGGTCATTTTCAGCTTCGCCGGAAGATTCACCCAGAGCTGGAATCCATCCAACCGCGGACTCCGCTGCGGCATCTCCTCGTGCAAGATTCCCCGTCCGGAGGTCATCCATTGGAGATCGCCCGGTCCGATCGTCCCCGAATTCCCGAGGGTGTCGCGGTGCCGGACCGTTCCGGCGAGCATGTAGGTCACCGTTTCGATCCCGCGATGCGGATGCATCGGAAATCCGGCGAGATAGTCTTCCGGATTCTCCGATCCAAAATGATCGAACAATAAAAAAGGATCAAGCTCGCTCAATGCGCGGGTGGCGATACTCCGCTTCAGCAGAACCCCGGCCCCTTCCATCACCGGCTGTGGGGTGATGCTTGTTTTGACTTTTCTTGCCTGATCCATATTTACTCTCCCTGTATGTGGGGCGGGTGCTGAAATCTGTTGGATTTGGATCTCTCATGCACCGGGGGGGGCGCTTTGCCCCACGATCTATTTGTATGTGGGGCCGGCGCTAGAGGAAGTCTGCTGATTTAGCGCTTCACCTTCGGTGCGCCTTGCCCCACACCCTTACCTGCTCTCCACCGTGACCTCGGTGGTGACCGAGTTTGCGATGAAGCAGCCGCGGTGGGCCTGCTCGTGAAGCGCTTTCAACTCTTCCGGCGTCGGCCGCTTCTCCCCGGAGAAGGTGATCTTCGGACGCAACGTGACGCGGGTGATCGCCAGCTTCCCCTGCGCATTCTTTTCCAGCACGCCGACGGCGTCGTCATGATACGCATCGACCATTAACTGCTTCCTGGCGGCGACGGCGAGAAAGGTCAGCATGTGGCAGCTCGACAGCGCTGCAACCAATGCCTCTTCGGGATTGACATATCCCGGATTCCCCAGATAATCGGGCGCGGCCGAGGCCGAGACCCGCACCCCGCCGGGGAAGGTCCAAAGGTGATCCCGACTGTACTCCTGGTAGGTGAACTGCTCGCTCTCCCGCTCCCAATCGATGGCCACCTGATATTCAGACATTATCACTCTCCGCGATCATTCTGCAAGCTCTGTTGATTCGGGGAAGGGGTCCCGTCTGTCTTCGATGGCGCTGCGGCGGGAAGGCTCGATCCTTCTCGGCTCGGCGTCTTCTCCAGGAACACCTTTGCTTCCGCCAATTCCGTTCGGTGATTGCCGGGCCCCCCGGCCACCGCCACTAACTTTTCATAATAGGTCCGCGCCGCGTCGATGTTCTCCGCCCGCTCGGCGGCGCGGGCGGCGCCGTAAAGACCGTTGAACCGATTCGGCGCGTTCTGAAGCGACTTTTCGAATTCGACCAGCGCCGCTTTCGGCTCCCCGACCTCCAAAAGAAGGTCCCCCAGCATCTCTCGCGCGGGGAAGATCGGACCGGGGGTGACCGGGCTCTTTTCGAGCGAGTCTTCCAACTCGGCTGCTGTGCGCATGTGGAGCAACGCCCGATCATGTTTTCCGTCGGTATATTCGGTCCACGCTCCCGCCGCTTGAAGGAGGACCTCCACCTGGTTCGCCCAATATTGATCTTTCGATTCCAGCAAGTTGTCGCGGACCGATTTTAAAACCTCCAGCTCGCCCCGCGCCTCAATGATGCGGTGACTTCGGGCGGCGCCGACGGCGCGGGCGAAGTAGGTGATCGCCTCCGTGTAGGGATAGTGACTCGGATGGGCGGAGAGGGCCATCGCCTCCGACCAGTGTCGGCGCTCCAGAACGTAGCGGGCTGGAATCGCCGCCTGTGCATAGGCGGCGGTAAGGCTCTCTTGCTTCGCCTTGGGAAGGAAAGAGAGTTCATTCACGATCCCTTGTGCTTGGAGATCGTCTCCTTTCTGCAGATAGGCGTAAATCAGATAATCCATCGCATGAAGGCGCGGGTCGGGATTGTCCTTCATCTTCGATTTCGCGGCGGCATCGGAGGCGCGGTTCGAGTCGATCGCCTCCTGCCAGAGCCCCAACCGGATGAAGATGTGAGAAGGCATGTGAAGGGCGTGCGGCACCGACGGAGCCACCTTCGCATACGCCCGCGCGGCATTGAGCCCCATCGAGGCGAGCTCTGGAGAGTCGGTGGCGTGGATGAGGTAATGGATGACGCCGGGATGATCGGGCGCCTGGGCGAAAATGGGGTTGAGAATCTCGACCGCTTTCTTCTGATTGGCATGACTCTTATCGCTGGGCGACGCACTTCCCAGCAGCGAGAGCGCATAGAAGATCGCCCCTTCCCGATCGTCCGGATGTTTCTGGTGAAGCTGCTCCATCGCTTTTTCATAAGCGACGGCGCGGGTGGTGTGATCCACCTTATCGGAATCGTGGTAGAAGGTCTCAATGGCGGCGAGATAATCTCTTTCGCGCTCGCTCTTGCTGCCGAGCTTTTTGGCTCGCACCGCAAAGGTCCACCCGCGTCTCAGATCGGCGGGGCCCGGCGGTTCCCAGAGGGGATGATAATGGGTCATCGCGATTCCCCAATATCCCATCGCGCAGTTCGGATCGGTCTGAATGACGGAGGTAAAGGAGCGCTCCGCTTCTTGATACCAGAAGGAATGAAGCAGGGCGATGCCCCGGTCAAAGGTTTTCTGGACTGTTTTTTTACAGGAGATCGGAAACGCGGCCTGGCCGATTATTTCGGGGGACGCGGCCGGTTTTTTTCCTTTCTTTTGCGCTTCGGCGATCGATGTGGAGAGGAGGGCGATCAAAATGACAAAAAGAAAAAGGGAGTAACGTTTCATTCTATCCTTTGCATACAAAGAAGTTTTGAATGTCGTTCAAAGGGCGTCATCAAACCGGTTCGCTCTGGACCTCGTGGGAGAGGGTGAGTCTGGGCGGATTTCGCAAGGTCTGATAGACCACACAGTAGCGCTCGGTCAGTTTTAGTAAGGTTGCGAGCTGATCCGGAGCGGCTTCGGTCTCGAGCTGAAAGCGAAGACGAACCTCAGTAAACCCCACCGGAACCTGTTTGTCAACCCCGAGGGTTCCCCGAAAATCGAGATCCCCCTCGGCGATAATCTTACCCGATCGGATCGGGATTGCGAGCGCCGTGGCAACCGCCCGGAGGGTCACCCCCGCGCAGGCGACGAGCGCTTCGAGGAGCATGTCGCCGGAGCAGGCGGCGAGCCCGCTCCCCCCGGTCGCCGGATGAAGACCGGCTTCCACCAACGCTTTGCCTGTTTGCACCTTGCAGGTGATCGACTCCTCGCCGAGTGTTCCTTGCGCGGAGAGGGTTATTTTTGCCGCGGCCGGTTCTTCGCGATAGCGCGCTTTGAGGGGTGCTTGAACATTGCGGAGTTCGTCGGCGTTCATGATCACTCACAACAGATTATAAACATCGATCGGTCATTCTCGCGAAAGGGGAATCCAGAAGCAGGTGTTTTTATAAAGAGCTGGCTTCCGATTGATCATTCGGGAATGGCGATCTAAGCCCAACTTTCAAGGGCCGGCCGTTTCAGCGGATTGATTCGTCGCAGGGCTTTCTCTCTTCGGAAGCCGTTTTACCCGCCGTGCCGTCGTGATGAACCCGGAGTGGGCGACCATCCGGTGATCGGGGCGGACGCTTCGGCCGTCGATGTTCCAGGTGCGCAGCAGCGTTTCAAAGGTCTCGATGTCAGAGAAGGCGGCCTCTCGCCGCAGCGCCGCCACGACAAGCTCCACCTGCGGGACGGTCGGCAGAAACGCCAGAAAGATCCCGCCGGAGCGAAGCCTGGAAACGGCATGCGGCACGACCCGATGCGGCTCCGGAAGATCGAGGACGATTCGATCGACCGCCTCTTCTTCAATTCCATCGTAGATATCCTGCTGGCGAACCAACAGCCGATCGGTCGTGATCGATGCTCCAAGATAGGCCTCAATGTTCGCGACGGCCCGCCGGGCGAAGTCTTCCCGGATCTCGTAGCTGATCACGCGTCCTTTCTCTCCGACCGCGTTGAGCAGGGTCATCGTCAACGCGCCCGACCCGATCCCCGCCTCGATCACCGTCGCGCCGGGATGGATGTCGGCCCACATGCAGATCAGCGCCAAATCTTTCGGATAGAGGATCTGAGCGCCCCGCGGCATGTGAAGGGTATACTCGGCCAGGGTCGGCTTGAGCACAAAGAAGCGGCTCCCGCGCGAGAGGGTGATCTCGCTCCCATCTTCGAGACCAATGATGGAATCGTGCGGAATCGTCTCCCCGCTAAACTGGAAGAGCGCCCCCGCCTTTAACGTCAGCGGGTAGTGATCCCCTTTGGAGTTGACCAGATGAACCGTTTCGCCTGAAAAGAAGAGCTTCATGGCGCCACCCGTTGCATCAATCGGCAGAAGCTGCAGACCGCTCCCTGCGTCGGCTGACCGCAGGACGGACAAGGGTGCAGATCGAGCGGCTTGGAAGAGGGGGGCGTCAATCGCTGCCTTTTCAGAAAGCCGAGATAAAATTTATGTTTTGTTCCGGGGGAGGCCTCTTCGAGCCGATTGAGCACATCTTTATAAAGGAGCATCTTCGCTCCTTTCGACATCGGGCACTCGTCGACGATATAATCGATTCGGTTCAAAATAGAATACGCGGCGATCTCCCGCTCCGCGAGTCGATAGAGCGGCTTAACCTTTCTCACCCAGGTTCCCCCCTCGTCGGAGAGGACCGGCGACTGCTTCTCCAGATACTCCTCCTGCCACTGCAGAACATTTCCTAAAAGCCGCGAGGCTTCATCGTCCAAATTGTGTCCGGTCGCCACTACCGGAAAGCCCCGCTCCTTCGCAATGCGGTTGAAGTGATACCGCTTCATCGTTCCGCAGGCGGAGCAGGCGGGTCGAGCGGTCTCTTCGGCGATCTCGATCACGCCCAAACCGTATGCTTCTTCATAAGCATGGATGATCAGCGTGGCCCCGCGCGCCGCCGCGAAGGCCTCGACTTTTTTTTGGGAGATTTCCGAATATTCTCCGATTCCCAAGTTCAGATGAAGACCCGTCGTCCGGTAGCCGAGCTTGATCAACACCTCCCAGAGGGCGAGGGAGTCTTTCCCGCCGGAAATCGCAACAAGCACCGATTCGGCGCGATCGAACATCTTTCCCTCGGTAATCGCCCGCTCCACCTGGTCGTGAACGTAGAGATTGAAGCAGCCGTGGCAGAGTGAGGTGTTGTGGCGCTCCATCTTGATCACGGCCGACTTCTGACATTGGCGGCACTTCATCGAATCACCCTCCCCCTCCGGAGATCACGGGGCGGATCTCCACGACCTGATCGTCGGGGATCACGATATCTTCGGTGACCAGTTCATCGCCGCAGATGACCAGATGCGCCTCTTTCGGGAGGTTCAACTCCCGGAGAAGGACGGCGACCTGCTTGGGACCTTTGAGGGTCATTTCACGCGTGGGGTGATAGAGCTTGATTTTCATAGCAGGTATCATAGTCAAATCGGAGCAGAAAAGCAATTTGGTCCCATCGAGCGCGCATCGCGCCGGGTTGGGTCGTCGCTTGCCTTTTTTCCGCATTTTCGGTATCTTATCGGATGTTTTTGACCCGGTCGCGATCGGTTTAAATCAATCGCCTCCTGCAACCACCGATGGGAGTTCAAAATGGATATTGAACGGGCAACCTATTTTTTGATTGCAACGGAAGATCGTCCGGGACAGCTCGCCCGATTCTCCAAGGCGATGTCGGAACATGAGATCAACCTGGCGGGGGTCTGGAGCTTCGGCACCGGCCGCGGCAATGCCGAAATCATCGCCATCCCGCGCGACCCGCACGCCTTCAAAAAGGTGGCGAGAGGGGCGGGATGGAGCATGCGCGAGGGGAGCTGTTTTCATTTGACCGGAGAGGATCGAGCAGGGGCGCTGTCCGATACCCTCGACCGGATCGCGCAAGAAGGAATCAATCTCCACGCCGTCGATGCCATGGGATTTGAAAAGCGCTACTCCGCCTATGTCTGGTGCGACGAGAAAGATGTCGAGAAGTTGAGGAAGGTGTTGAAGGGGTGGTAAGGACGGCTGTCGCGGGATATCGCTCGTAAAGATGTGAAGCGCGCATGGGAGGGAAGATGGCGAAGATCATTTCGGATTCATGGGTGATGGCGGGGGTGCGCGACATGAAAAAATCGGTCGCCTTTTATGAGAAGCTCGGTTTAAAGCCGGCGATTCATCGGCCGTTTTATGTCGAACTGAACCTTCCCGGAGGGACGGTCCTCGGCCTTCATTCCATCGGCAAGGAGGGCGGGGCGAAACGCAGGGCGGCGAAGCGGATGTCCGACGGCGGCTGGGGGATCATGCTCCGTGTGAAAAATATCGAGAAGGTCGTCGCCGAGCTCAAGCGCAAGCGGGTTCGCTGCAGCAAAGTTGAGACGGCGCCCGGCGGGGCCGACTTTACCTCTCTCCACGATCCCGACGGCAACCGGCTGGTTCTGGTTGAAATGGAGTGATCTTGATTGCCTTCCCTCTTTCCGTTACAATCAGAGTCAAATCCTCTGATTGAGGAAAGCTCATGACGCTTCGGCTCTTTTATATCGCGGTTGTCCTTGCAATGATGACGATTTTTCCGTTTTTCCCGTCGGCAGGATTTTCGGTAGAGGAGACGGAGCCGACCGTGGCCGCCACGCCGAAACGGAAAGAGCGCGAGGAGGTGCGGGGGAAGATCATCAAGATCGATCCCGCAACCAAACGGGTTCGCATCGTACCGGGAATTTTTAGCGGCGAGAAAGAGGTCAGCGTCACCGCGCGAACCGAAATTACGATTCACGGCCGGCCCGGAACCTTCAACGATCTGCGCGCGGGGGACAAGGTCAGGGTCCAGTGTCTTACTTCGGATCGAGGCGAGAGAACCGCGGAAGCCATTGATGTCGTCTGATTTGAAATGATTGATTTGAAAGGGCTGGGGCTTGAATAGACCCGGCCCTTTTTGTTTGTCTGTCCAGGAGAAGTCCTCCAATACCAGGAGGACTGGCGGAATTGAAAATCGCTGGGCCACCATTTCGAGGCCGGCGACGATCGCAAGCAAAATAAGGATGAGCTCCAGGTCATTCATTTCACCCCGCTTGGGCGATGGCGCAGGAGATCAATCTCACCCCGGGCGCCGTCGGAGAACGGGACGGGTGGGCGGACATCAATGGGACGGCGCGCCTGTTGAACGTTCCGCATCAATGGGCGGCGACCGCTCCTCTCGGCGCCTTCGGTCTTCTCATCAGAAGAAGGAAAGGGATCACGGCAAGGAAAATGATCGCCATTAGCGAGAACATTTCGTTGAAAGAGAGCATGGAGGCCTGACGCTGAACCATGTTGAAGAGAACGCCAAGAGCTTGGCGCTCGGCGGTGAAGAGATCCGACCCATTGGAGGCGATTCTTCCCTGAATCTCCTGCATCATCATCTGCGATTGCGGATTGTACGGATTGACATGGCCGCCGAGCAGATTGATATACATCTGCTCCCGACGGGCAAGAATCGTGGTGGCGGCGGCGATCCCGATACTTCCGCCGAGATTCCGCATGAGATTAAAGATACTCGCGGCGTTGCCGATCTGCTCCTTTGGAATCGGGTCCATCGTAATTGTGGTGAGCGGGACGAAGAGCAATCCGAAGGAGATCCCTTGGATAAATTGCGGCCAGAAGATATCCCAGTACCCGGCATTTAGATTCAGTCGCGACAGCCAGAAGAGCGTTCCGCTGCCGGTCACCAAACCGATCCCCAGCAATTTTCGGGGATCGAACTTCGACGTGATGATACCGATGATCGGCATCGCCAAAAAGGAGCCGAAGCCGCGCGGCGCCATCGCGATCCCCGCCTGAAGAGACGGATAGCCAAGGAGCGTCTGCAAAAAAAGGGGCAAGAGAACGAGGCTGCCGTAAAGAACAAACCCGAGCATCGTCATCAGGAAAACGCCGGCTGAATAGGTCCGCACCTTGAAGATGCGCAAATTCACCACCGGGATTCGAACGCGAATTTCATAGATTAAAAAGAGGATAAAGGCGACGGCCGAAATTAAACTGAGGGTCGTGATAAAATTGGAAGCGAACCAATCTTCTTCCTGCCCCTTATCCAAAATCACCTGAAGCGTGCCGATCCAGACCGCCAACAGGCCGATGCCCCAGTAGTCGATCCGGGCGGAGCTCCTCCGAATATAGGCCGGGTCGAAAATGAAGAGTCGCGTCATCAAAATGGAGAGAAGGCCGACCGGAAGGTTGATGTAGAAGACCCAGCGCCAACTGTAGTTGTCGGTCAACCAGCCGCCGAGGACCGGACCGAGAATCGGTGCGGTCACGACCCCCAATCCCCAAAACCCCATCGCCTTCCCGCGATCTTGAGGAGGAAAGGCTTCGAGCAAGATCGCCTGCGAGAGCGGCTGCAACGCTCCTCCGCTCGCCCCCTGGAGCAGGCGGAAGAAAATCAACATCTGTAAATTGGGGGCGAGACCGCAGAGGAAAGAGGCTCCGGTGAATCCGGCGACGGCGGCCATGAGGAACCGTTTGCGGCCGAAGTAGTTCGCCAGCCATCCGGTCAGCGGCAGGATAATGGCGTTGGCCACTAAATAGGAAGTCAACACCCAGGTCGATTCATCGACCGTCGCGGAAAGATTCCCGGCAATGTGGGGCAGCGAGACGTTTACCACCGTGGTGTCGAGGATCTCCATGAAGGTGCTCGACATCACGGTGATCGCCACGATCCAGGGACTGATCTGAGAATGCGGTGCTCCGGCTTGGTTCGCCATGATCTCCCCTCTGAAATCTCCCTGTTCGGAACATCATAAAAATTATTCTACGCTCCGCGTCGGGTCAGGAGCAATGGTCCGGAGGAGGTCGCTTCGACCTCCCGCTTGTGTTTTGACTTCTCCTTCCGGTAAATTTTTCGTTGTGAGGAGATCGTGCTGAAGAAGATCGCGCTGGTCACCGTTGGAAGTCTCCCATCAGCTCGGCTTACAGGTGATCCGACAAGCGGTGAGCAAGCGGAAGGGGAGAAGGCGGCCGAGCAGGGGGCCGACGGCATCGTCTGGGACTCAACGCTGCCCGACGGCGGCCCCACCGGCGGATTTTTCCGGGATCGAAATCCGATCCCATGGTAAGAAAATCGGGTGACCGGCCGCCGGGCAATCATCCCTTCCGTAAAACCGTTCGCGTTGACGCAGAGGGAGTCCTCTCACGTATGATAGAAGCAAAGGCGCCATGGCTCAAGCGCGGCTGTTTATCTTCGCACGATCGGATCAATCGACATGCTTCAGCGACTTCTCTCCCTTTACTTGGCAACGATCCTCGCCCTCTCCCCTCTCGGCTGCACTCACCCCCAAACGGCGCCGCGCTCGAATACCGATCGGGGGGCCGCCGTTCAGACCGCGCCCGGCCCCCTTTCCAAGCAGATCTCCTTCAGCATTCTCGAAGATTATGACAAGGGACAAGATTTAAATGAGGTGGCGCGCGATTTTGATTTAATGAACGAACTCGGCATCGATACCTGGCGCGGAAGCTTCGGCTGGGATGACTACGAGCCGTCGCGTGGAAATTATGATTTCGCCTGGCTTCATCAGTTCGCCGATCTTGCCGCGCGGCACGGAATCAAACTACGACCCTATCTCGGCTACACACCGGCTTGGGCGGCCCAAGGGGGAAAAGATGACGCCGTCTGGAACGATCCTCCGAAGAATCTCGACGACTGGTACAACTTCGTCTACCACCTCGCGAGCGAAATGAGCCGGCACCGCAACATCCTCTCTTATGAAATCTACAATGAAGAAAATGTGCCGCAGTGGTGGGACGGAACCGTTGCGGAGTACAACCAGGCTCTCTTAAGAGGAGCCGCCGCCATCCGGCAGGCGAACCCCGCCGCTCAGGTTCTCCTCGGCGGTCTGGTCTACCCCGACGTGGGATTCATCAAAGCGCTCTGCGTCACGTTTCAGAATGCGGGGAGCTTCGACGTGGTTCCGCTGCACGCCTATGCCGAGACCTGGACCCCCCCTTCGGTCGTCGTGGAGAACTACCTCGGACCCCAATATCACAATTTCACAGACGCCGTGAGGCGCGACTGCCGGCGGCAGCCAATCTGGATCAACGAGGCCGGATTCGCCACCGCGCCGGGGAAAACCGAGCGGGACCAGGCCAACTGGTGGGTCCGCGCGATCGCAACCTTCTTGGCCGCCCCCGAGATTGAGCTGATCGGCATCTATCAACTCAAAGATGTCAAACCGGACAGAGCAGTGATTGGAGAGGGAGAGAATTATTATCTCGGCCTGATCACCTCCGACGGCCGGAAAAAGCTCGCCTTCTCGACCGTCACGCTCTTGACCGATCTGCTCGATGTTCATCCTCTCACCGTCGCCGATGCTGATCTCACCGTAACGGTCAAGGAGGGAGCGCCCGGCGCGCTTTATCATCATCTCTTTATCCGTCCGGACGGCGGGCAGGTTCTCTTCGTCTGGGACAAGACCGGCCGCTTAACCGTCGATTTGCACGTCGCGCAGCGGGGCGCCATCGCGACCGAAGATACCTTGGACGGCCGCCGCGCGTTCTATCCGCAGTTCGATGGACAGACCCTCCGCAATGTCGCACTCACGCCGGGCGAGGTTCGGATCTTTGAGATTCAACCGCAGTAATCACACCTCCTTCAAATTGACTTAAATAAAAAATTCCATTATACAGAGAGGGTATTCGGAGGGACCAATGAAATGAATATCGAGGTGAGGAGGGTCTTGCCGGAGGAGGCCGACCCGATCGCGTCGATGGTCCAGGCGCTAACCGAGGAGATCACCGCCGCGATCGGGGAGAAGCAGTTCAATATTGACCTTGCGGAGACAAGCGCGCGTTGTCGGCAATTTCTGGAGCGGGAAGTCTATTTGGTCTATCAAGCAGTACGCGCCGATACAAATACGTCGATCGGTTTCATTGCCCTTTGTGAAAGCCACGCGCTCTATGCGGGAGGGGCCTTCGGCGTCATCCAAGAGATCTATGTCCATCCGGCCCACCGCTCCCGCGGCATTGGGAGAAAATTGATTGAGGCCGCCATCGACCAGGGCCGGCAGCGGGGATGGACGCGGTTGGAAGTCTGCACCCCGCCCCTTCCCGAGTTTGCCGGCAGCCTCACATTCTATGAGCGTCATCACTTTGAAATCACCGGCGGTCGAAAGATGAAAATCCTTTTGTAAAGCCATATCAAAAAAAGGGGCCGCTCGCCGATTGAGGCGAGCGGCCCCTCCAGAGCCATCCAGATCTGGAGTTTTATTTAGCCTCGCGCATGCGCTTCCTGCATCGGCCGATGGACGCCATAGACATGGCTAAACCCGAGATAGAGGAAGATCACCGCAAAAACCAAATGAAGCCAGTCGTCGGCGTTGTTCGCCCGCAGAAATCCGAAGTAAATATCGCCTGGGACAAAAAACCCATAAATAGTGAGCAGGCCGTAAAGGACGCCGAAGACTTTTGAAAATTGCTTCGCGGAGACTTCTCCTTGCGACGCGAAGATCACCGCAAGAATGCCGGTGATCAAATGAACCCAATTATGAGAAACACCGACGAGAAAAATTCCCAAAATGGGATTCTGGATGAATCCCCAGATCCCGACGATGATAAAGATGATCCCGAGCGTCATTACCCATTTTGATACGGTTGACATATCCATTCCCTCCCTTCCTGTTGATGCAATCGGTCTGTTTACTCCACCGATACCCTACTTATCTTCATTTTATTGCGAAATCGGCATTGCATACAATCCCCCCAATCGGGATCCCTGGCAAAATAAAATCCCAGCTCAGCTTCAACGATATAAAACTGAATCAGAAAGATCATGCGAAGCATCGTAGAAGATTGACCGCATGCTTGATTCGGATTATCATGGATCGAAGATCGTATCAGAAAGGTCGCATGCACTATTTCGAAAATATCACCGACATCATCGGACAGACCCCACTGGTCAAGCTCAACCGCGTCGTCAAGGGGCTCCGGCCGCGCGTCTTGGCGAAGGTTGAATACCTCAACCCCGGCGGAAGCGTTAAAGATCGGATCGGAATGCGGATGCTTCTGGAGGCCGAGAAAAAAGGCCGGCTCAAGAAGGGGGGAACGATTGTCGAGCCGACCTCCGGCAACACCGGCGTCGGGCTTGCGCTCTTTGCCATCCAACGCGGCTATCAAATGATCTTTACGATGCCCGACAAGATGAGCCTGGAGAAGGAGTTACTGCTCAAGGCCTTCGGCGCGGAGGTGATCCGGACCCCGACCGCCGTCGCTCCGGATGATCCCCGCAGCTATTACAAAGTTGCCGAGCGGATCGTCAAGAAGCGGCGCAACGCATTTCTCCCGAATCAATACGCAAATCGAAACAATCCGCGGGCGCATTTCGAGACGACCGGGCCGGAGATCTGGAACGATACCAAGGGGAAGATCACCCACTTCGTGGCGGGGGTCGGCACCGGGGGTACGATTACGGGGGTGGCTCGTTATCTGAAAAAGAAAAACCCGAAGGTCCGGATCATCGGCGCCGATCCGGAAGGATCGATCTATCATCATCAGTTCTATGGAAAGGGAGGACCGGTCCACACCTACAAGACCGAGGGGATCGGGGAAGATTTCATCCCGAGCACCGTCGATCTGTCGCTGCTCGATGAGATCATTGTCGTCAGCGACAAAGAATCGTTCGCCATGACGCGGCGACTCGCCCGAGAGGAAGGGCTCTTCGTCGGCGGCTCCTCCGGAACGGCGGTGGTTGCCGCGCTGAAGATCGCCAAAAAGCTGAATCGCAACCAAGTGGTGGTCGTCCTGCTTCCCGATACCGGCCGAAGCTACCTGAGCACGATCTTCAACGATGATTGGATGAAGGAAAACGGTTTTCTATGAGCGATCCAATGCGGTTCGAGACGAAAGCGATTCATGTCGGAGAGGAGCCAAATCTGAAAGAGGGGGGAAGCGGGGATGTCGTTGTTCCGATCCACCTCTCCTCCACCTTCGCACGCAAGGAGGTCGAGCGACCGACCGGAGGATATGAATATTCTCGGACCCGGAACCCCACCCGGGATGCGTTGGAGGAAAAGTTGGCGGCGCTGGAGAATGCGAAGTACGGCCTCGCCTTCGCCTCCGGCCTGGCGGCGGAGACGGTGATTGCGTTGTCGTTGCTGAGCGCCGGAGATCATGTCGTCGCCTTTGACGATCTCTACGGCGGGACGAAGCGGCTCTTCAACCGGGTCCTCGGCCCGCAATTCAAGATCGCCTTTAGCTACGTCGATGCGACCGATGTCGCCAATGTAAAGTGGGCGATCAAAAAAAATACCCGGCTGATCTGGCTGGAGAGCCCAACCAATCCGCTGATGCGGCTCTGCGACATCGAGGCGATCACCCGGATCGCGCGGAAGAAAAAAATTTGGGTCGTGGTCGACAATACTTTCATGAGCCCCTATTTTCAACGGCCGCTTGAGCGGGGAGCCGATCTGGTTGTCCACAGCACAACCAAGTATCTCAACGGCCACAGCGACTCAGTCGGCGGCGCGATCATGCTCTCCGACGACGCGCTCTATCAAAAGCTCAAATTCAATCAGAACGCCACGGGCGCCATCCTCTCCCCCTTCGACAGCTTTCTCGTGTTAAGGGGGATCAAGACCCTGGCGGTCCGAATGGAGCGCCATCAGCAGAACGCCATGCGAATCGCCGAATACCTTCATCGTCATCCGAAGGTGAGCAGCGTGAACTATCCCGGACTGTCGATTCACCCGCAGCATGATCTGGCGAAGCGGCAGATGACCGGTTTCGGCGGGATGCTCTCGTTGAACATCAAAGGAAAATTAAAGCAGGCCAAGGCCTTTTTGGAAAACCTCCGGCTCTTCGCGCTGGCGGAGAGCCTCGGCGGAGTTGAATCGCTGATCGAGCATCCGGCGCTGATGACACATATTTCCCTTCCAAAAGAAGAGCGGGAGAAGATCGGAATCACCGACACGTTCATCCGAATTTCCATCGGAATTGAGAATGTCGACGATCTGATCGCCGATCTGGAGGAGGGATTTAAAAAGGTTTAAGAAGGAGTTCAATCGATGAAAAAGAAAGTGACCAAAACGGAAGAGGAATGGAAAAAACAGCTCACGCCGCAACAGTATGAGGTGACCCGTCGGAAGGGGACCGAGCGGGCGTTCACCGGCGAGTACTATAATAGCAAAGAGCCGGGGGTCTACCGCTGCGTCGCCTGCGGCAATGAACTCTTCAGCTCTAAAACCAAATACGACTCGGGGAGCGGCTGGCCGAGCTTCTGGGAGCCGATTGCGGCGGAGGGGCTCAAAACGGAGGAAGACCTCAGCCACGGGATGCGGCGGACCGAAGTGATGTGCGCGGTCTGCGAGTCTCATCTGGGCCATGTCTTCCCGGACGGCCCGCGACCGACCGGCCTGCGCTACTGCATCAACTCCGCCGCATTGAAGCTCGAAAAAGAGAAACAAGAAGGGGAGAAAAAATAGTGGGCGGATCTCCCTCTTCATTGGCTGGTGAGGATCGATGACCGACGCCCCCTTGATTCGTCCCGCCAACGAGCGGGATCTCGACCGCCTGGTCGCGTTCAATCGCGCCATGGCGAAAGAGACCGAAGGGCTCGATCTCTCAATCGAGACCCTCTCCGCCGGCGTCGCCGCCCTCTTTAAGCAGCCTCAATACGGTTTCTACCTCGTCGCCGAGATCAACGGCGAGGTCGTCGGCGGTCTGATGATCACCTACGAATGGAGCGACTGGCGCGATGGACTTTTCTGGTGGATTCAGAGCGTCTACGTCGCACCGGCCCAGCGGGGGAAGGGGATCTACAAGGCACTCTACGCAGAGGTAAAGCGCCGGGCCGTCCAACAGGGAGATGTCTGCGGCTTCCGGCTTTACGTCGAGAGGGAGAACCAGCGAGCGCAACAAACCTATCAATCGCTCGGAATGACGGAGACCCACTACAGAGTTTTCGAAGAGTTAATAAACCGGCCATCGCAATAAAGCCGGATTGAGGAGGTTCATGGCGACGCTGAAAGGGAAAACGCTCTTGATTACCGGCGCGAGCCGTGGGATTGGAAAGGCAATCGGCCTGCGGGCCGCCAGAGACGGCGCCAACATCATCTTGGTCGCCAAGACGGTGGCCCCCCAAAAGAACCTTCCCGGCACAATCCATACCGCCGCCGAGGAGATGATCGCCGCGGGGGGCCGGGCGCTCGCCTGCCCGACCGACATCCGCTCCGAGGAACAGGTCCAGAAAGCGGTCGAAGAAGCGGTGGCGACCTTCGACGGGATCGACATCCTCATCAACAACGCCAGCGCCCTCGCCCTCACCGGAACCCTCCAAACCCCGATGAAGCGGTTCGATCTGCTGCAGCAGGTCAACGTTCGGGGCACCTTTCTCTGCGCGCAGGCGTGCTTGCCCTATCTGAAGCAGTCGAGCAACCCCCACATCCTCACGATCGCCCCGCCGCCAAAATTAGAAGCGAAGTGGTTTGCGTCGCATCTTCCATACACCCTCTCCAAATTCGGAATGAGCCTCTGCACCCTCGGGATGGCGGAGGAGTTCAAGGCACAGGGAATCGCCGTCAACGCCCTCTGGCCGAAGACGGCGATCGCCACCGCCGCGGTGATGAATCTCTTGGGTGGAGCGGCGATCCAGGGATGCCGGCGGCCCGAGATCATGGCCGATGCGGCCTACCTGATCTTGACGAAGCCGAGCCGGGAGTGCACTGGAAACTTTTTCATCGACGAGGAGGTGCTCCGATCGGCGGGGACCGACGATTTCGATCGCTACGCCATCTCCCCCGGCACACCGCTGCACCCCGATCTTTTCATTTAGGAGACTTTTTGAAAGAAACAAAAACGCCATCTCGAAGCGGGAAAGAGCCCCCTTTAGACCATCAAGACAAACAAGAATCGATCTGGACGGTCTATATCGTCGAGTGCAGGGACGGAACGTTTTACACCGGGATTACGACCGATCTGGCTCGGCGCCTCGACCAACACAACCGCGGACGCGCCTCCCGCTATACGCGCAGCCGGCTCCCGGTCACCCTGGTGCATGAGGAATCGATGAGAACGCGCTCGGAAGCATTAATCAGGGAGGAGGAAATCAAATCGCTCTCACGCCAGGAAAAGGAAGCCCTGATTCAGCCTCCGTAGTCAATTTCCTCTTTTCGCTACTACACGAAGCGCGTCGATTCGTTTTATAATAAAAATTCAACAAACCTGAAAATCAGGGAGTGGGCCGGTTTTAAATTTCGTCATTCCCGCGAAGCTGCACACCGTGCCGAGAGGCATGGTGAATACGAGAAGAAGACTTCAACTCAGATCGATCCGTCACTAGATCAAAGCGGGAATCTAGGATTTCGGTCTTTAAGTTCCCTAGACATAATGGCTGACAGTTGAAAAAAAGGACCTGCCCCTTGTCAGCATGGGTTATATTGGGATGTTGCGTTCCAATACAGAGCCAAAAACAAGGAGGCAGGTCAT
>Ga0209810_1001001_pt1 | contig 48468 bp, 49 predicted proteins | sample Coa_R1_7_FD_187159 | JGI IMG/M metagenome (GOLD analysis project Ga0209810, IMG submission 187159) | Surface soil microbial communities from Centralia Pennsylvania, which are recovering from an underground coalmine fire - Coalmine... | ecosystem: Environmental > Terrestrial > Soil > Unclassified... | reverse complement strand
CGCAATACATGCGTCCACGTCGCCGTCCGAAATGAGTTTAATGCGTGCGCCTACTTCACGAATCTGCTTGATGATCTCCGCGTGGCGCGGGCGGTCCAACAGCACCACGGTGACGTCGTTAATCGGCTTTTCAAGCGCGTTTGCAACCGCCTCGAGATTATCGCGCACGGTTGCGTCGATGTGGACGAACGGCGCCGCCTTCGGACCTACGGCGAGTTTCTTCATATATGTGTCGGGCGCGTTCAGCAGTCCGCCGCGTTCGGAGATCGCCATAACCGCGATTGAGTTCGGCAGCCCGTTGGCTACGAGGTTGGTTCCCTCAACGGGATCGACCGCGATATCGATCTCGAATCCGCCGCGGCCCAGCTCCTCGCCGATGTAGAGCATCGGCGCTTCGTCGCGCTCGCCCTCGCCGATGACGATGCGGGCGGAAACGTCCATTGCGTTGAGCGATTCGCGCATCCGCTCGACGGCGGCATTGTCCGCGATGTCGCGCTCGCCGCGTCCCATCCAGCGCGACGCCGCGAGGGCGGCGCTCTCGGTGACCTTTACAAAATCGAGCGTGTTTACAGGGCTTGTCGCCGTGCGCGCAATCATGGTTGCCATGCCCCTGGAGGCTACCAGGGAAGCGGCATGATTCCTTTAACTAGGTGTCCTCGTGTCAGCCCTGGTCGAACGAGCCCGTATTGCGCGCGCACAAGTCGCGATCTCCGACGTATTGGCGCGCGCCGGCTGGGGCGCGGTGGCCGCGGTACTCGCGTCCGGGTTAACGCTCGGCTTCTTCGCATGGTTCGAGTTCATCGTGCCGACACACCGTCCGACGCTTACGCAAGCCGGTCTGCCTTTTTCTTTGATCGCGGCAGCAGTATTGGTTGTCTGGGCGTGGCAGGCGTACAGCAAGTACTTCTCTCTACGAACCGGTGTCCTGTTCGAGCGATCGCTGCAGTATGACGCGATTGCGTGGCTGCCGTTTCTATTATTGTGGCTTTCTTTCGTGCTGCCCGTTTCATTTACGCACGGCAGCACGCGCTTATTCCTGTACTCCGCCGCGCTATTCTGCCTGACGAAGCTCGCCTTCGCGGTTCGTTTCAACACCACCGTGCGCGACGTTACCGTCGACTTCATCGTCTCGCGGTTTGCGATCATCGTCATCGCGGAACTGGCGGCGGTCATCATTGGGCAGCGGGCCGGCGTGCACGTGCAAGAATCGCGCAATTTGCTGCTCAACGTGTGGGGCCGCTGGGACGCCGTGCACTATATCGACATCGCGACAATCGGCTATCACTCCACCGATATGGCGTTCTTTCCGATGTACCCGCTTCTCATTGGTGCGCTGGGAGCGCTTATCGGGAATCATTTGGTCGCGGGGCTTATCATTTCGAACGTGGCGCTGTTCTTCGCGCTGCTGTTCCTCTATAAATTGGTCGAGCACGAGTTCGACCGCAGCGTAGCGCGGCGCGCGATCTTCTACATCTCGATTTTCCCAACGGCAATCTTCTTCTCCGCGGTGTATCCCGAGGCGCTGTTCTTGATGCTCACCGTCGCCTCGTTTTACTACATGAGAGAACGGCGCTGGTGGCTCGCGGGTGCGATTGGTTTCTTTGCCGCGCTGACACGCGTCGAAGGCGTTCTGCTGACGGTGCCTTTCGCAATCGAGTGGTTTGTTGCGTACCGCCCGCTGCGGCCGGAGAACCGCGAGAATCTAAACAAAGCACTCTTCAATCTTGCGCCGATCCTGCTGATTCCCATCGGCCTGTCGCTCTATATGGGGTACCTATGGGTGCTCAACGGCGACCCACTGTATTTCTCGCACGTGCAGGTGCACTGGAACCGTCACCTTGCGGCGCCGTGGACGGCGGTAATCAACAGCTGGCACAAGATCATGCACTCGACCGTCCCTCAGAACGTAGCGAATCAAACTCTCGAGCTGGTGTTCACGGCGCTGATGGTTATCGTACTAATCGCCGGCTGGAAGCGACTCAAGCCGTCTTACATCGCGTACATGGCTCTCTCGATCCTTTTGCCGATGTCGACCTCAAGCTTGATGAGCATGCCGCGGTTTGCCCTTGTGCTTTTCCCGATGTTCGTCATCTTCGCGCTTTGGGGAAGCCGGCCGTCGATGAACAACGCCATCGTCGCATTCTCGCTGCCCCTGCTTGGATTATTCACCGTCTTATTCGCCGATTGGTATTGGGTCGCTTAACTTTGCACAACATTATAGAACGTCGCGGCATCCGGCAGTTCGTCAAATTCGGTACCGTCGGCTTCTCCGGTTTGATCGTCAACTTCATCATCGCCCACGCACTGGAGAAGTCCACCCGGTTGCCGCACGCGGCGGATTTCGCGATCGGCTTCATGGCAGGCGGTATTTCCAACTGGTATCTGAACCGCATATGGACGTTTCGGTCGAGCGCCCATCCGCTGCGCGAGAGCTTGCAATTTCTGACTGTGTCTTTGATTTCGCTGGGCTTCGGCGAGTTGGTGTGGTGGGCTGCGGGTCCGTTCGGACACGCGCATTTTTCAACGACGTGGCTGGCCGCTACCGTCGTCGGTACGTTCACCAACTTCTTCATCAATAAGTATTGGACGTTCAAACACGCGCAGTAGGCCGGCGCATCGCTTTCGGCGCGATTTTGCTCCTCGCGCTGCTGCTGCGACTCAAAGGCCTGCATAACCCGATCCTCGACCATCCGGGCTGGCGTCAGGGCGACACCGCGTCGATTGCAAAAAACTTTGCAACGCTGCAGTACAACATTCTCTATCCGCAGACCAACTACAACGGCCCGCCGCCGAATTACGTTGAACTGGAGCTGCAGATCGTCCCGATCATCGCGGCGACGTTTTACAAATTCGCCGGCGTGCATGAGGTCATCGGCCGCCTCGCAAGCATCGCCTTCAGTTTAGGAACCGTAGCGGTGCTGGCGTTTTTCGGACGCTGGCTCTTTGCGAGCGAGCTCGCAGGTCTGCTCACCGCCCTGCTCTTCGCGATCATGCCGGGCAGCTTTTTCTACGGCCGAACGTTCACTCCCGACACCACAATGGTGTTCTTCATGACGGCCGCGCTCTTCGTCATTGCGCGAATGCTCGTCGCTGAGGAAACGTGGCCGTGGCGGCGCGTCGCCGGCGCGACAGCATTGCTTTCACTCGCATTTCTCGCAAAGCCGGTATCGCTGGCAGCGCTGGTTCCGATCGCGGCACTTATCGCAGAACGGGCGCTTTCCGGACGCACGATGCGGTGGGCGCCGATAGGCGTGATGCTCGTGGTCTCCTTGGGTTTGCTCTACGCCTACGATCGCGCAGTCGCCTCGCATGCCGAGTGGCATTGGGCCTCGGGCATTACCACGCTCCACGTGCTGCCCTCGCTGGCCGCATCGTTTCAAAGCCTTCATGCACTGCACGTAAAATTCACGCTGTTCCGGCAAGTGCTCGGCATGCTGAGCACGACGATGATCGGCCCCGCGATTACGGCGCTCGCGATTCTCGGATTTGTCTTCATGGCGAAAACCGTTCGCTCCCGGACGCTGTTGTGGGCGTGGCTCATCGGCGGACTTGCGTACACGTACGTCGTCGTAACGGTTGAACGCGTCGACTACTACATGTATCTGCTCTTGCCGCTCGCGGCGCTGACGGCGGCGGGCTTTCTTACGCGCGCCTGGTCCGCTGTGGTCGGCATCGAAGTCGAGAGTTGGGGAAAGTACACCGCCGCGGCGATCTCATTCCTTGCGTTTGCCGGCATTATCTATCAAAACCGCGCAATTGCAGCGCCTTACTACAGCTACAACAAACAGGTGTATCGCAACGCCGTTGCGCTAAACGCGACGCTCGCGCCCAATGCCCTCATCGTGATGGGACACTACGATCCGTCGGTGCTGTATTACATCGGACGGTACGGTTGGGAAGAAGATCCCTATCTTTGGACGCCTTTCGACGAACAAAGCGCGATCCGAAAAGGCGCGCGTTACTTCATCGCCATCGAAAAAAACAGGTTTTACCGCAACGTCGAGCTATGCGCTTGGATGCAGCGCTTTCCCGTGATGAATCCCAAAGCGCAGTGGCCCGTTTACCAGACAGACCCCGCTCTAGTAAAGCCCGGTGCAGAACAACAATGGCGCGCGTTCCGCAACGCCGAGATCCGGGGACAAGCGCGAGCGTGGCTTAATGCTCACGGCATGTGCCAAATGTCACATTCGTAACCGCAAGGCTCTAACGGGCCTTCTCGCCGCCTCATGTCCGAGCCGCCTGCCGCCGACATCTAGATGAGTAACGTGACGTCGCGCGCCCTGGTACCGATCTCACCGTCCAACACGTTGCCCGCACTCTCGAGTACGACCGCGGGCTCTGTTTGCGTGCGCGCCGGCCGCCGAAGGCTCTTCTCCTCCGAGATGCGCGTGGAGGTCGCCAACAATACCGATGCGCCGATGATGTGCGCTTTCACGGCATGGGCAGGGCAGCGCGAAATTTCTCTCGAGCCGGCATTCGAGTGGATCGATGCGTTTACAACGGGCACGATTACACTGCGCGTACCGTGGAGCGCGCGCTCGGTCACCGTACGGATGCGAGGTGCATCGCAGGAGTACACCGCCAGTGCAGACGTTCCACGCCCGAAAGGCGTTGCGTTGGCGCTAGCGCTTCCGTTGCTCGGCGTGGTTGCACTGGGCGGCGCGGTAGTCTCTAAACCAGCTATCGAATCGCTCTCCGTTCCGGACCGGCTGTACGCCGGCGATGCGGCGAGGGTGGCGTATGCATATCGCGGAGTCGGAAGCGGACGTTACACGGTAACTTCGGGCGCATCGATTATTGCGAGCGGCTCATTGCACGACAGCGGCGGTGCGTTTTCCTTTGCGACCGGCAAGAATGCGGCGGCGTACGACATCGCCGTTAACGTCAGCGGGCCTACGGGGGCGGCACAAGAGCACCGGACGATACGCACGCAGCCGTTACCGCAGCCGTATACTCCGGCGGCGATATCGAACCTGTCCGTTCAGCCGGCAGTTGCAGTTTCGGGCAAACCGTTCACCGCGCGCTACAATGCGAACGCGCAAGACGGCGTCTTGAAACTCATCGACGACAAAGGCGTAACGTGGGACGCGCAGTCCTACCGGGCAAACGGTTCGACGCCCTTCGTTGCTCCGCACGTCGAGCACGCCCAACGATTCCGCCTGCAACTCGACGTTCGCCGCGATGCAACCCTGGCGCAAGCCGTAACAGGTCTTCTCGTGATGCCCGCATCGCCGTCGCCTTCCCCGTCGCCCGCCAACGCAACTTCGATGAACCCGCCGGCTGCCGTTTCCATCGTGACTCAGCCGTCATATGTGGTTTCGGGGCAGCACTTCGTCGTCAAACCGCAATCGGCACAAGCCGGAGAGTTGTCGGGAACGGCATCGCTGCAAAACGCCGAAGGGGTGGACGTTGCTTCGGCGGAGGCGAGCGGATCGGATCCGGTCGTTCTCACCGCGCCGCGCGTCGCTCACACCACGCAGTACTTCATTCAGGCGACGATCGTCCACGGAAAGAGCAGTCAGCTCGTGCTCGTTCCGGTAGACGTGCACCCGCACTAAGAGCTTCGTTCAGCAGTTGTTGCCGAGCGGTAGCGGCGTTGTCGGATTCGTGTCCGGCAAAGGCAGCGTCATTCCCGCGCCCTGCCCCGATACCTCACCGGAAAGCGATGCGGAGACGGCGGCCTGCAGATCGGGATAACACCGGAACGTCGTGGCGATGTCAGGCGTGTTGATAAAATTCTGCGTGGCCGTTAGCGTGCTGTACGAACCGATACTGCCTTGAATATAGAGGGGAATGCTTTTCGTCGTTGAGACGGACGCCATCGAATGCGTCAGCAGCAGCGGAGACGTTAATGTGCCGCCGGTGATAGGCGCAGAACCCGCCGTGCAGGTTCCCGAAGCCGCGGAATTGTCCGGCCACCAAAACGGCGCCGACTTTGGTCCGGGAAACGCTCCCGACGAATTATCGTTGAGGAGCGCATCGGTTCCGGGCGTCGCACACGTCGTCGGCGTGCTTTGCTGCAACGCGCCCACATTGTTGTACACGGCGTAGATGCTGTATCTCGTGTACGGGCTCGATTCATTGGAGATGAGTCCGCTATAGCGGACCGCGATCTGCGCACGCTCGCTCAGAACGCTGACCTGTACGATCCAGATAATGCCGAACAGCACGAGCAGAAAGAGCGGCAAAAAGATGACAGATTCGATGAGCGCTTGGCCGCGCTGCGAGGCTAATTGCATCCGATCTTGCCCATGTTGAGATTGCCGGAGAATGGTTTAATCGCCATCGCCGACCACCATCCGGTCGCCATAAGCAAGCCCTGATCGCTGGGCACATACGTGAATCCATATTTGCCGTCGGATTGCGCCGGGTTGCCTTGATTGAACGGATTGTCGGGATTACCGCCGTAATCGATGCGGTAATTTGCGTCGTTATCGCTTAATGCCGCGCTGCCGATGGAACTTTCGGGATACTCGCTGGGTTGAAAAACGCTCCCCGTCGTCGGATTGATAATGGAACCGACGTATGCAAACTCCTGGGTGCTCTGGATGCTCGTGGCCGCGGCGCGGCCGATGGCTTTGAACGTCGGCGCGGTGAACGTGAAGAAACTCGGGATGAGTGAGTTGACTGTAGCGCATGTTACCACTTCGAGTTTCAGCGGCTGCAGATCTGTTTTGGGGTGGCCGTTCGTGCTGCCGCCGACGACGAACGCACAGCAGTCCGCATATACGTCTTCCACGTAATTGTCGTTGCGCGGTTTGGCCGCGACGAGCGTGTACTTGAAGGCACAATCGCCGCCGTTTGCGGCCCCGCAGTTCGCTTGATACTGCGCCAGCGCGCTCTGGATCTGCTGGATCTGGTCGCTCTGGGTTGGCGAACTCACGCGGTTGAGCACCAGAACGTCGTTCGTATAGCGCTGCACGGCGTCCAAGTATTGAGCCCGCAGATTGAGGTACATCGCATCGCAGCTCTGCGGATCGGAGGAATCGGTATTTTGATTACATCCGCCCTGGCCGCCCTGCCCAGGCGCGCCGATAACCTCGTCGATATCGCGCAAGAGAAAACGAATGCGGTATTCTTCGACCGCCGCCGCGTGAAGCAGCGATGTGGTCTCGTTCCACTGCACCGTTTGCGCCGAAAGCAGCCCGCGCGCTGCCGCATCGGCAGCGTTTTGTGCGCGTACCTGCCAGCGGAGGGCGCTGCCGTAGTCCAGCACCATGACGAGCATGACGAGCGCCGAGAGCGATCCGAATGCCCAGACCGGCAGCGTTTGACCGCGCTGCGCGTGACCGGCCCTAAACACGCTCAGCATCCGGCATCGGGATGCAGCGGGTACTTGTGGCCGAGCTGCGAGTCGTAACCGCCTTCACCTTGAATCGGCATGACGTCCCAATGATAGATTTTATCCATCGTGTCGTGTACCGTGTCGTGATAAAATTGCGCAGTAGCGATGCTGCTGTGCCCGCCGGGCCGGGTCGTGAAGAGCATCTGAAAAGCATCCGAAAGCAACGCATAGTATTGCTGATGGCATACCATGTCGTCGAACGGGCCGTTTTTGTCGTCACCGGTCTTCGGCGAATTGTAATTCGCGTCTTGAAGAAATTCGGCCAGGCCGAGGGAGCGAAGCTCCAGAGCGTCGCAATGGGCCCAATCCATCGGGTCGTTGCACCAGAGAAACGCGAGCGTAATGTAATACGGCGGCACGTTTTGATCGTCTTGAGTCAGCGGATCGAGGACGGTCGTGTTTGCCGTCACGGAGTTGAAATCCACGCCCTGCGCATCGTCGTCGTGATTGCCGATCACCGGCCGCCCATCGACGCTGCCCGAACTGAGCGACAGATTTCCGCCGAAGACCGAGGCGTTCAAATTGACGGAGGCCGTCGCCTGAAGGCGCTGCGGCCGCAGCACGGATGCGCCGCCATAACGGTTGTTCAGCGATCCCCACTGCGTGAAGTTGACCGGCACCGCCGTGTCCGGCGGATACTGTTCGATCGGCGAAATATTCATCGGCACGTTCGGAAACAGTGGGCCTAGTGCCGCGTTGAGCGCGCCGGTGTTCGTCGACCCCGAAGCGTAGCCATGCGCGAAAAAGAACGCCGCGCCGTCGAGTTGCAGCTGATAGTAGCCGACCAGCGCCATCTGCAGCGCGCCGAACACCAGCAGCAGCGTGAAGCTGAGCGTTATCGCGGTTTCCGTCATCGCCGTCCCCCGGCACAGACGAGTCGCGGTTCTCACGGCGGCGAGGCGGCTTGGTATCCTTGTATGTTGCCGGTGGTCGTGCTCAGCGAATTGCTGGACGAGTATGCGATCGCAATGAGCATCGCCATCGCGCCCACACTGAGCAGCGAAATAATCACGGCATATTCGGTCATCGATGCGCCGCTGTCATCGATGAGCAGGCGGCGGACGACGTTCATTGGTTAATCAGCTCCGGCGTCATCACGAAAACCACGTCAGTCTGATTGTACTGATAACTCGTCGACGAAAAGAGCTTGCCCAGAATCGGAATGTCGCCGAGCACCGGAACTTTCTGAATGACGCGCTGCTCCACGTGACGCAGCATGCCGCCCATCACGATCGATTGTCCCGGCTTCGTGATCACTTTGGTGGAAAGGCGGCTTTCTTTAAGCGCCGGGATCAGCAGCCCGTTCTCATTGACGCCGTCCTGAAAATCCAAATCGGAGATGTCGGGTTCCACAAGCGATGAGACGGTGCCGTTGGCCTGCAGCGTGGGCGTCACGTTGAGCTGCACGCCGAAATCCTTGTACACGACGCTGACTTGTCCGAGCCCCGTCGAAAACGGGATCGGAATCTGACCGCCGACGAGAAACTTTGCGAGCTGCCCGGGAGACGTCAGAATATCCGGCGAGCTCAGAATCCGGGCATGGCCCTGCTGCACAAGCAAATTCAGCGTCGGGGCCAGCGTAACGGTCCGGAAGAACGCGCCGACTTTCAGCGCGTTGCCGGCATTCTCGGGGTTTTCGACGGCCGGAAACGACGGTTGCCCGAGCGTGTACGTTCCGTCCGGATGGAACGTCGCCGCCTGCAACTGAACGCCGAGATCTTTCATCGCCGTATGGTCGACTTCGAGAACGTAGACCTTGATATCGATCTGCGTTGAATGCGCGACCTCCAGGCGGTTCAGCACCTTTCCGTCAACGCCGAGAAACGGTCCGGCCAGCGTTTGCGCGCGCGTAAGCACGCGCTGACCGACTTGGTCGTCGGGCACGTGGCCGCTTACGATGATGTTGCCTTTACCGTCGGGCTCGATCTGTAATCCGGATACGCCCGCAATGTTCGCGAAGTCGTTCTGAATCGAATGAAGCGAGTGCGCCACACGCACCGCGTTCACGATGGAGTATTTGTTCTCGCGTGCGTAGTCGCCGAAATGCGAAAGAACGTCGTTCAGCTCGACGTACGCGGCCATGTCCTCGACCGTTCCGCGCAAAATCACGGCTTTGCCGAAGCTCACGACTTGCACGTTCGGTTCGGAGATCGCCGAACGCAGCATCGCCGTAACCCCGTCAACCATTTGGCTCGAAACGACCACTTCGTAGGTCGATCGTGCATCGCCCGACCACACGAAAACCGACGTGTGCCCGGGCTCCTTTCCATTCAGCACCAGCTGGGATCGTCCGACCGCGACGACGCCCAGGCAATCCGCATCGCCGACCGCGACGCGCCGCAAATCGTGAACTTGCAGAACCACGGAGTGGCCCGTTTGAAGCGCCAGGTAATGAATCTCAGGCTGTGCGAACGAAACGGCCGGCTTCAGTGCAAGCGCGCACGCAAGTATAGCGGCGTACATGAACCGCTTGATTTGTGATAGGCCAAAAGGCCTTGTCGTCATACCGATCTCCCCGCAATCGGAAGGCAAGGTGCGCATACTGCGGTCCGATTATGCCACGAAAAAATGGCGTTTACGCGTAAACGCGATCTATGCGGTTGGTTAAAATCACGCTCGCGGCATTCACGCGCACGACGAGTCGGGATATTATGGTCGCACGCAGGAGGGAGTGTGCGCGTCGATGATCCGACAACTCACCGTAACAGCGGTTGCGCTTTGTATATGCGCGGCCACGTTTTCGCGCGCTGCAGCAGCGCCGCCGGTTACGGTTCAAGTGCGACACATTGACGGCCAGCACGCGCTGGACGTTTCGGGAACCGCAGCCGCGGGTTCGCCCGTCACCGTCACGGTGTACGCCGCTATTTCTTCCGATTTGCCCGCCGCATTTCTCAACACGTGGACTATACAGCCCGGCGCTGACGGACACTATGACCTTCGAGCACCGGTCGCGGGCGATTTTTTCAAAGGAACCATCATCACCGTGCGAGCCGAATCGGCCGGAAGCGCCGCGTCCGCAACATGGATCGTCGACCGTCCGTCCTCACAGTGGATTCCCGCTGCGGACGACGTTCCGGATCACTAACGGCAAGCACATATCGTAAGGGGAGAACACGGATGAACTTCATCAACATGCTCAAAGACGATTCCGGCGCGACGATGGTCGAGTACGGAATCATGGTCGCGCTTATCGCAGCCGTCTGCATCGTGCTCATCAGCACGCTCGGCTCGAAAGTCAGCGGCGCATTTTCGACCGTCAATAGCGCCATCTAGGACCCGGACAACAGCGAGGCGACGCACGTGACGCGCAACAAACGGCCCATGCTCATCATCATCGCCGCTATTCTTGCCGGCGGCGCTGCTCTGACTGCGTTCGATTACGTCACGTCGAACAACCACCGCGCGCCTGCGGCGCCGCCTCGCACCGTTATCGTCGCTTCGCGCGCGATCAATGCTCGCGAAACGATCACCGGCTCGATGGTACAAGCCGCGGTGCGCCCTGCTGACGCGGTCGACCCGGGCGCTTACTCTTCTGTAGGCGAGATTGAAGGCGACGTCGCGCTCGGTGATATTCCGGCCGGCGCCGCGCTCACTTCATCGAATGTCACGCGTGCGGCAAATCTGCCGTCTCCGGTTCACCTGACCGACGGTATGCGCGCTATGAGCATCGCCGTCGACGAAGTCAAAGACGTTTCGGGCCTCATTCAGCCCGGCGATCACGTCGACGTCTATGCAATCACCGCGCGGTCGGCGTCGGACGCGCCGCGCGCGTACGCGATTCTTCGCAACATCATCGTGCTCGGCGTCGGAGGCCAGGTCGCGGCCGCCGGTGCGACGCCGGGTCCCGGAAGTATTTCTTGGCGCTCGGTCACGCTGCGCGTTAGCGCAGATCAAGCCAAAACGCTCGCGGTTGCGGATTTAAACTCGACGATCCGTCTGGCACTGCGCCCGCCGGGCGAAAGCACTCGCAGCGAACCCGTCGATAAATTCTCGGTGCCGCTGCAGTCGGCACCGTCGCTTCCCGGTCCGCCCGCGCCGATGCCCGCCTCCATGCCGGCAATTCCGCCGGGAACGGGCGCGTCGGCTCCGGCAGCACCGCGCCGCGTTCCGGCAACCGACGGCGTGCAATACATCCTCGGGGATCGCGTGGAGGGCGGCGCGCAATAGCATGTCGCTGATTCTGTTTACGATCGGCGCGAAAGGCGGCGTCGGCACGACGACGCTTTCGGTCGATCTCGCGAAACGGTTCGCCGATAAGGGTCCAACGCTGCTGGTCGAACGGCGACCTCTCCGGACGGCGCAGCGTTGCTTCGCTCTACAATCGTTTTGCCGCACTCGACGAACGGCGCGCCGTCGATGGGCTGGGCGTTGCGGCGATTACGCAAAATCTCACGCTGCTCGAAATGGCGGCGAGCATCCACGAAGGCTTTACGATCAAACCCGAGCGCATCGACGAATATTTCGTGCGCGCAGCGCAGCACTCGGAAACGATGATCGTCGACGCCCCACAGCCGTTTGCCGCTGCAGTCCGTCCATTTGCCGTACGCGCGGCGGGGTTCATTCTCATCGTGCAGCCCACGCTGCTCGGCGTGACCGGCGCGCGTTCGATGCAGCTCGAACTGCAGAAATTCGGCGTTCCGCCGAATCGCATGATCTTCGCGCTCTCATCGTTTGGCCTCAAGCCGGAAGTATCCGCAGCGGACGTCGAACGAGCCCTGGGCATCGAGATCGCGACGGAAATTTTCGCGACGTCCGACAAGCGGTACGAGCGCTGCATTCAGACGTTGAACGAAGCCATCAAAGCGCTGCCGGCGTCGGAAACGCTGCTGCTTCGCCCATCAGCGACCACTCCGCTGGGCGAACGGCGCCTCGGACCTCGCGCTCCGAAGCCCGAGGATGCCTTTACGGATAAACGCGCCGTCGTCGCGCCGATGATGCAGCGCGCCCAACGCGACGATCTGAAGGCCGCTATTCACCGCGAACTTTCGCGTCGCGTCGACTTCGCAGCAATTTCAGGCTCGGATCAGCTCAAAATCGACGAGGTTCGCAACGAAGTCGAAGCAACCGTTGCCGAGTTCGTCGCCAAGCACGAAAACATCGGTAGCGCCGAACAGATTGCGCGTCTGCGTCAAGAGATTTTCGACGAAGCGCTCGGATACGGGCCGCTCGAAGATTTGATGCGCGATCCGTCGATCACGGAAATCATGGTTTCCGGCCCAAACAAAGTGTATATCGAGCGCGATGGACGTTTGGAAAAGACGACGAAAACGTTCGTCGACGAACGGCAGCTGCGTCTGGTGATCGAGCGCATCATCTCCCCGCTCGGCCGGCGCATCGACGAATCGATGCCGATGGTCGACGCGCGCCTCCCGGACGGCTCGCGCGTCAATGCGACGATCGAGCCGCTTACGCTCGACGGTTCGACGCTCACGATCCGCCGCTTCGGCAAACGCCGGCTCAACGTCGAAGACCTCATTTCGCGCGGTTCCCTCATGCCGGCCATGGCCGATTTTCTACGCGCCTGCGTCGAAGCGCGCCTTAACGTCGTGATCAGCGGCGGTACGGGCTCAGGTAAAACCACCCTGCTCAACGTGCTCTCGCATTTTCTTCCTACGCACGAGCGTATCGTGACCATCGAAGACGCGGCGGAGCTGTATCTGGATCAAGATCACGTCGTTCGCATGGAAGCCCGCCCGCCCAACGTTGAAGGTCGCGGCGAAATACGGATTCGAGACCTGGTTCGCAACGCGCTGCGTATGCGCCCCGATCGCATCGTCGTCGGTGAGTGCCGCGGCGGTGAAGCGCTGGATATGCTGCAGGCCATGAACACCGGTCACGACGGTTCGCTCACGACCGTCCACGCGAATACGCCGCGCGACTGCCTCTCCCGCATCGAGACCATGGTGCTCATGTCGGGCTACGATATTCCCGTGCGCGCCATTCGCGAACAGATCGTCAGCGCCGTCGATCTCGTCATACAAGTTGCGCGCATGCGCGACGGCAGCCGTAAAGTCACGAGCATTAGCGAGGTCGTCGGCATGGAAGGCGACGTGGTCACCATGTTGGATCTCGTCCGGTATCAGCAGCACGGCGTGGACAAAGAAGGCTTGGCCATGGGCAACTTCGTCTTCACGGGCGTGCAGCCGCAATCGATGTCCCGCTTTGCAGAGTACGGCGTCACGTTCAACCTGGAACGTCTGAACGAAATGCAGCTGGCCGTCGCGTACTCTGCATGAACCTAGCCCTGCCGGTCGTCGTTTTCCTCGGCATCGGCGGCGCCGTCGCGATTGCATTTTTTGCGTTTTGGCAAAACGTCGTTCGCGCGATTGCCGAGCTGATGGAACCCTACCGCTCGGGTTTGGAACGAGCGGCCATCCCGGTCAAATCGGAAGAGCTCGCGTTTGCGGTGCTCGCACTCGGAACCGTCCCGTGGGGCGTGCTCACGGTATTTTGGCGGCCTGCGCCGCTTCTTTCGGTTGCGATTTTGATCATCACGCTCAGCGCATCGTTCTTTAGCGTTCGCGGCTGGATCAATATGCGAGTCTATAAGCGCCTCGGCGAATTCAACAACCAATTGGAAATGGCGCTGCGCCTCATCGCCGGCGCGATGCGCGTCGGCCTTGGACTGCGCCAAGCGCTGATCAATGTCGTTGCGGATATGCCCGATCCGGCGCGCGTCGAGTTCACACGCGTATTGAGCCAAACGCAAATCGGCGTCAGCTTGTACGACGCGCTCGATCAGCTCGCAGAACGCATGCCTTCGGGCGAGATGCTGATGATGGCCAATGCCGTGCGCTTGCAAAGCCAAACGGGCGGTAATCTCTCGCGGGTGCTTGAGAATCTCGCGTCGACGATCAAAGAACGCCGCCGGTTAGCGCGCAAAATTCGCGCGCTAACCGCCGAGGCACGCGCGACGAAATATATCATCACCGCGCTTCCGGTCTGCGTTGCCGCGTTCGTGATGGCCGCCGAACCGGAGATGCGAGCCGGCCTGCTCGACACGCTCGTCGGACGGGTTTGCATGCTGATCGTCGCCGGACTGCTCGCACTGGGCTGGTATCTCTTCAACCTCATTTCGAAGATCGACATCTGATGAACGCAGCGGTTATTATCGGCGGGCTCACCCTGGGCGCCGGAGGGCTCGTATACTACGCGATGCAGTCGTCGAATAGCGAGCTTCGCGAACGGGTAGCGGCGATCGACGCCGCCGCCGGAATGGGCCGCCGAGACGAAAACTCAACGCTGCTGCGCCGCCTGCTGGACGAACGCCGCGCGAACGCGCTCTCGGTGAAGCTGCAGGAAGCCGGCTGGCATCACATGACGCCTCAAAAACTGCTGCGCCGCTCGCTCATCGGTCTTGCCGTGGGTTGTGGACTTGGCATGCTCGCAATTCTGTATCTGCACCAAATCAATGCGGTCACCGTAGGTCTTTCTATCGCGCTGGCTGCGTACGGCGCGTATTGGCCTTACGCGACGATGCACCGCACCATCGAAAAACGCAAGCTGGCGATCCATCGCGAGCTTCCCGACTTTCTCGATGTTCTGGCGACGACGGTGGACGCCGGTATCGCACTCAACGGCGCGCTCGCCGCTGCCACGGATGGCCTCGTCGGGCCGCTCGGTGAAGAGATGCGCGCCGCGCTGCAGGATATTCGTTTGGGGCGTTCGCGTGCGGACGCGCTAATGGCGCTTTCGCAACGCGTCCGCGAACCGGATCTCACGACCACCATGGTGGCGATCGTGCAGTCGGAACGTTTGGGCGCCAGCATCACCGACGTACTTCAGCAACTGGCGACCGAAACGCGCGAACGGCGCACGCTGCGCGCTGAAGAACTCGCAGCGCAGCTGCCGAATAAACTCGTGTTTCCCGTCGGCCTTTGCATGCTGCCGGCTCTTCTGCTGCTGATCTTCGGCGCGGTCGTGGCCAAGTTGATCAACAAATGATCGCAGCGCTGCTTTGCGCCGTCGTCTTCGCTTGCTCCGCAGCATGCGGCATCGCGCTCGCGCAAACGTTGTGTTCCGGAGTTGAAAGTTTCGAAGGGGCGCCCGAACCCAGCCGTCTCTCGCCCGCCGTTCCGGTTATCACATTTGCGGTGCTCGGAATCATTATGGCCCTGCGCGGCGCAGGTGCGTTGCAACTGGGAACTGTCGCGCTCGTCGGCGTGGCGCTGGCCGGCAGCTGGCACGCGGATGCAAAGCACGGCATCGTTCCGGACCTGTTCACGCTCGTACCGCTGGGAATCATTGCCATCGCGGTGATGCTGCATCACACGTGGTTTATCGCGGTGTCGGCGCTCGTCACGGGCGGTGCGTTTGCTATTGCGGCGCTGCTTTCGCGAGGCCGCGGCATGGGATGGGGCGACGCAAAACTTGCCGCGGTATCCGGAGCGCTTCTTGGTTTACCGTGGTCGCTTGGCGTGCTGGGCGTCGCATGTTTCGGCGCGACCGTCGTGGCCGTCGTGCGCCATCGAGGCACGAAGCCAATCGCGTTTGCCCCGTACATTGTCGTAGCTTGCCTGAGCGCAATCGCGCTCACGGTGCACGGTTAATTTACGCGGATGCGCGTTGGTCTTCGGGTCCGCCCTGCACTGCGGCCAGCGGTCCCCGCTCGAGCGAGACGACGCGTAAGAGATGCAGAACCTCGCCGAAACTTCTGCGCAGCTCGGCCGCGAACTCATCGTTTCCGCACGGCGGCATGCCTGCGAGCAGATCGCCGCGATACAACTCCCGGGCGCGCTCGAGATGGAAGAGCATAAACCGGTTGGCGCCCTGCGCGCGCGCCATGCGAATCGCGCTGAGGTGGCCTTGGAATTCGGCCACGTCCGTAATGGCATTCTTCAGCATGACACGAATGTCGTCGTCGGAACGGAAGTACGCATCGCTGCACGCATCGCCGACAACGCGGCGCATAGCACGGCGGATGTTGCTGCAGGTGGTGCGCAAGTTTTGGGCGGCAACGTGCGCGTCTCTACCGGGCCAAAACATTTCCATCAGTTCGCGGCGCGATGCGGTGCCGTCGGATTTGAGCAGCAAGTATTTGAACACTTGGGCGTCCTTGCGCCGGATCCACTTCACGGGTACGCCGCCGATCGATACGTGCAATTCACCGAAAAGCTTGGCGACCATCGGCTCGAGCGCAGCACCTCGCGCCTCTTTCGCCGATACTTCAAATGCGCGCCGCACCGAAGGCAGCACTTCTGCTACGCCGTTATTGCGGATCACAAAGAGCGCGTCACGCTCCCAAGCGTGCAGGTCGTCAGGCGTAATCGCCATTTGATCTTCAAGCACAGCAACGAAACGGGCGCCATGGCGCGAACGCCGCGCTTCACTAACCGCAAATTCTTTCACGGCTCTCGCACATTCGTCTTCCCAAATCTGCAGAGCGTCTTTGAGGGGTGCACGCCGGCGAACCGTTGCATGCAACGCGCCTGCGACGATCATCGGCCACCCGCGAGTGTGCTCGACGAGTATCGCTGCGTGCCCTGCATCGATCGGGACGCCCATGAGCAGGCACAGCGCTTCGATTTCCCGTTCGTCGAACGCCAGATCGTCCCAGCCGAGAATTTGCGCCGTTCCATCGCACAGCCATCGCGGTTCGATGATGCGATCGTTCGAACGGGCACAGAGCGTTACCCCAATGGAACCGTCGAGAGAGGCGCAGAACAAACGGAGCGCTTCACATCCGGACGCTCCCGCAAGATCCGCGTCGTCGATGACGATGTTGGCGATCCCCGACTGATCGAAAGCATCCAGCGTGCTGTGCAGGGTGGCGGGATACGTCTGCGCGCCTGCGGCGCACGACAGTTTCAAGTATACGGTGGCCGCGTCGTCGCCTTCGCTCAGCCGCACGTACCGCCAACTGTCCGCGGACGCGAGCACGGCTTGGGTTACGAGCGTCGTCTTTCCGTATCCGGCCGGAGCGCAAAGAACCCACACGGACCGCCGCCGCCGGATCATCTCCAGCAGCCGCGGCCGGTCCAGACAGAATGTCGGAAGCCGAGCCAAACGTCCCGGCCCCGCTCCGGCGAAGCCGCTCATTTGCTTCTTGTATCGGCAGAAGGCGAACTTTTGTTCTGGTCTTTTCGGACCACTTTTCCACAGCCGCGCGTGCCGATATAGAAATTATATGATGTCGCGGTTCGCAGGTTGGAGCGGGATCGATCGCGCGGTCTTCCAGGATCACCCAACGCCGATGTGGATTTACGATCCGCATTCGCTGCGTTTTTTGGACGTGAACGGTGCGGCCGTTGCGGTCTACGGGTACTCGAAAAACGAATTTCTGGCCGCGACCATAGATAGGCTCGCCGCTCTCGATAGCCTCACCGCGAACGGCCAGAATTCCGTCGTCCACCTTACCAAGGCCGGACGGTCTATTCACGTAGAGCTGCGCGTGAACGCAATCCAATACCGGGGCTCGCAGGCGATGCTCGCCGTCGCGCGGGACGTGGGCGAGGCCATTGAGACTCGCGAGCGCCTTGCCGCTAGCGAAGCTTCGCTGGCACTTGTTCAGCAGCTCGCGCACGTCGGCACATTCAGCTTCGATACACGCACCGGGCGGCGGCACTGGTCCGAGGAAATCTACCGCATTCTCGGCATGGAGCCCGATACGCCGGCGCTTCTGGAAGGCTTTTGGTCGTTCGCCGACACCGCAGATGCGGATCGCGTTCGATCGGAAGTTCTGCGCGCCAGATTCGAAGGGCGTGCCTACAGCATCGACTACCGGATCACCCGCGCCGACGGCTCGACGCGGACGGTAAACGAACGCGGGCATTTTCAGTACGACGAGCACGGCGATTGGTTTTTCCTGTCCGGAACGCTTCAAGACATCACCGAACGCGAACGCGCGCAGAGTGAGATTCGCCATCTCGCCTATCACGACTCGCTCACGGATTTGCTCAACCGCGCGGGTTTGACTGCGCGGATGGAAAGCCACCTGGATTTGGTAAGCACGCGCCTTACGGGCGTCGTGCTCTTCGACCTCGACCGGTTCAAAACGATTAACGATACGCTCGGGCACCGCGCCGGCGATGAGGTATTGATCTCTGTCGCGCAGCGGCTGTCGCAGCGTCTTTCCGGCAACGAGATCGTGGCGCGCACCGGCGGCGACGAATTCGTGTGCGTCATTCCGGAGTGCAACGACCGCGCGCAAATATTGATGCGCGCCGATCAATTGCTGCAAGCATTTCGCACGCCGTTTATCGTCGGAAACTATCCCTATACGATCTCCGCGAGCGCAGGGATCAGCATCGCTCCATTCGACGGCACCGAAGCGGACGAATTACTCCGCTGCTCGGACGTCGCGATGTATCAATCCAAGACTGAAGGCCGAAACCGCGCGAGCTTTTTTTCCGAAGCGCTGCAGAAGGTCGCGCACCGGCGTTTCGATCTGGAGCGCGGGCTGCGCCGTGGCCTGGACAAGAACGAGTTTGCGATGCACTACCAGCCGATTATCTGCGCGAAAACCGGCTGCGTCCAAGCCGTCGAAGCGCTGCTGCGATGGCATAACAACGACCTCCAGCCGACGCCGCCCGGCGATTTCATCGAGTTTGCCGAAGAAACCGGCGTCATCGAAGAGATCGGCGATCGCGTTTTTGAAACGTCGTTTGCGCAGGCCAAGCAATGGGCGCAGGCCGGCGTCCCGCTACGGATATGGATCAACGTATCGGCGATACAGCTCCATGCAGCTCTTCCGGGCAAAGTTCGTGCATTGCTCGACAAATACGGCATAAACCCGGCCTCGCTCGGTTTCGAACTAACGGAGAGTTCGTTTATCACCGCGAGTACGGAGACGCTGCAAGTCATTCGGGAGTTGAAATCCCTCGGCGTTCGCCTTGCGCTGGATGACTTCGGCGTGAAGTACTCGTCCTTGGAATATCTTCAGCGCCTGCCCATAGATACAATCAAAATCGATCGGGTCTTCGTGAGCGGCGTAAGCACGAATCGCATCAACCGAGCGATCATTGCCGCTATCGTCAACATCGCGCATGAGATGAACTTCACCGTGAGCGCGGAGGGAGTCGAAACACGAGAAGATCTTGAGACGATCCGGCAGCTGGGGTGCGACAACTGGCAAGGCTTCTTCTTCAGCACGGCGCGGCCGGCCGGTGAAATCGTGGGTCTCATGGGCGCTGTCGAGCAGGCCGTCTAATGCGCTGGCTCTCCCTGCGCAGCGACGCGCTGCGGCAAGGGTCTCCCGACGTCTTCGAACGCAGTCCGCTTGCGATGTGCATCTACGATCCGAACACCCGCCGCGTGCTGCGCGTCAACGAGGCCGCGGTGCGTCAATACGGCTACACCCACGATGAAGCAGCGGCGCTCACGATCGACGCTCTGCGCGCGCCGCAGGACGGCGTGCAAGACGTCGTAGAGGCCTTTTCGGGTATTGCGTCGCTGCGGCAGGGACGCATTTTCAAGCACCGCCGTAAGAACGGCGACATCTTTTTTGCCGACGTCCGCACCTACGATGCCGAGTTTGAGGGCCGCGCCGCGCGCGTGCTGTGCAGCGAAGACGTAACGGTGCTGGTCCACGCGGAACAAACGCTCAGCCAAACACACGCAGCGTTGGCGCGAGCCGAACAAATCGCGCACCTGGGCAGTTATGCCTATGATTACCGCACCGGATTTGCATTTTGGTCTGACGAGCTGTACCGGATACTCTGCGTCTCCCGGGACAGCGTCGATATTCACGAAGGCTTATGGCCGTTTTGCCACCCGGACGATCGCGAACGCGTGCGGCGCGAATTCGCGCGAAATCAGGTGCATCGAAAACCCTACGACGTCGAGCACCGGCTCGTATCGTCCGATGGTGCGGTCTGTCACGTGCAGCAGCAAGGCCACTGGATCTTCGACGATGAGGGCATCGCCGTTGCACAGTTCGGATCGGTCCTCGACATTACCGACCGAAAGACAACCGAATCGTCGCTAGCCGATCTCGCGTATCACGACGCGCTCACCGGCCTGCGCAACCGGACGGGACTTCGCCAAGATATCCGGCGCATCATCAGCAATTACGAAGGCTGTTCGCTGGTCGGCATCTTGTTCGTCGATCTCGATCGCTTCAAAATCATCAACGACACGTTGGGCCACCGCGTCGGCGACGCAGTCCTCGCCGAAGTGAGCCGGCGCCTGCGTTTGGCAGTCACGGAAAACGACATCGTTGCGCGCACGGGGGGCGACGAATTCATCATCGTGCTCGACGGCATGCCCGATAAGATGGCTATTTCACAGCGGGCGCAGCAGGTGATCGATGCGCTCAAAGACGCCATTTTGGTCGCCGAACAAGAGCATTTTTTATCCGCAAGCATCGGCATCAGCCTCTTTCCGCTCGATGGGAAAGAACCGGACGCTCTGCTGCGCAACGCCGACGTCGCGATGTATGCGATTAAGAAACGCGGCGGGAGCAGTTACAGTTATTACACGCCGGACTTGCAGTACGCCGCGTCGCGCCGCTTCCGCCTCGAACGCGCGTTACGTCAAGCGCTGCCCCGCAACGAGCTGACTTTACGGTATCAGCCTATGGTTCATACGCAAAGTGGTTCGCTCGCGGCCGTTGAGGCCTTGTTGCGATGGAACAGCCTCGAACTGGGGCCTGTCGATCCGGCGGACTTCATTCCGCTTGCGGATCAGACCGGCCTCATCGTGCCGATTGGGCAGTGGGTGATGAACGAAGCCTTCGCGCAGGCTGCGGCGTGGGTTCGCTCCGGCGTGCCCTCGCGCATTTGGCTCAACGTCTCGCCGAACCAGCTGCACGATCCGCAGTTCGTCGTCATGCTCGAAGAGCTCAGGCAATCGCACGATTTACCGGCCGATCTGATCGGTCTAGAATTTACCGAATCGGCTTTTCTGAGCCATGCCGGAGAGGCCGAAGCAACGCTGCGAGAGTTGCACCGTATGGGCATAAAATTGGCGCTCGGTGACTTCGGCGTGCAGCATTGCTCTCTCGCGAGACTTCAATCGCTGCCGATCGACACTGTCAAAATCGATCGCAGCTTCATTGAAAGCGTCGACCGGAACAGTTATTACGCCGAGGCCGCCCACGCCATCGTGCGGCTATGCCGCAAAGTCGGCCTTACGGTTACTGCAGAAGGCGTCGAGCGAAACGAACAGCTCGACGTGGTGCGCCGTTTAGGCTGCGACGCGTGGCAAGGCGCGCTTTACGGCGAGGCGCGCGAAGCCGAAGAGGTGGTTCGCCTGTTGCGCCATGGTCAAGGCAGAGGCAACAGCGACCCGGATGGCGCCGAGGCTTGCGCGCCGGCCGTCGTCGTGGGCACGCCGGATTCGACCAACTGCCGGTAGGCGATAAGCCTGTTCGTGTTCTTTGCGACGTCGAGCTGCAGCTCGTACGAGACTTGAATCGCTTTCGTAAGATCCTGCGTGTCATACGTATACGAAAAGCGCTTTAGGCTTCGCAGAATCGCTTTCGTTTGCACGTTGAGCGACGCGTAGGCGTCCTGGAGCTGCAGCCCGGCGCCTTCGTACGTCGGATAGTTTGAGCTCACGATCTCACGTTTGAGACGCGCATCGTCGATTTGACCGCGCAGCGCCTGAAGCCGCAGACTCTGAGGATCGTATTTCAACGCGTCAAGCAGCGTAGTTTTGGCGTCGTCGAAGTTGCCTTTGCGGTAATCCGCTTCCGCGATTGCGCCCGAAACCTGCGAGAAGCCGGCGCGCGCACGCGGGTCGTGCGGGTTGACCCGGAGCGCAAGGCGATAGGCCGTCTCCGCTTCATGGAGATTTCCGCGCTCCAGCGCGACGTCGCCTTGATTGACGCGTGTGTTGACGATCCAATTCTCGACGCTGCCGGCGCAGCCGGTCAGACCCACGAGCAACGCCGCCAGCGATACTACTCGAAGGCGTACTATCAAATTCGAACTATCTGCCATGATTCACGATATGCGCTACCGCGGCGATAATCCACGCCGCCGGAAAAAGTAAGAACTGTGACACGATCCACCCGATGATTGCCGTCAAGGAAAGATAGAAGACCATCGCCTTGACTTCCTCGTGCGGCCGTTCGCCCTTGACGGCCTCGTCGACGATAATCGACGACGTCGGGTCGACGAAGAACGTAAAGGCTATGGTGCCGATACCGTTGACGATCCCCGAGATACCGATCGCCGTTCGCGCGACGTTGACGTCCAAGACGCTCGCGTAATACGCGGCGACCACGCCGATTGCGTAGATGCCCGTGACGACGACGTTGAAAATGAGCAGGCGCCTGGGAATGTTGCGCGTGGAAAAACTGAAGATCTCACGGTAATGCGGCACGCGCAGCTGAGAAAGCACGCTCCACGCGACCCTTGGATCGAACAAGCGCGCGAGCGAGTGGGGCAGCGACTTGGTGCGTTCGAACGAACGGACGCCCCGCACGTACAGATACGTGAACATCGGCAGCATGAGACTGCCGAGGATCGTGCCCACCATACCGGCGACGATAATAAGCCGCAGCTGCCACTCGAAGTTGTGCTGAATGTGCGCGATGAGGCTTTGCGTGTCGGGCAGAAGCGGCCGCCGCGTCAGAAGCGCTTTCACGGCGTTGCCTGCCTTGTCGGAGAGCGGTCCGAGCATTAGCGTGTAGACGAGCGTCGCGAGACGGCTTGCGGTCACGAAAAGGTTGAAGAGCGAAATCGAGGTCGCAATTCGTCCGGTGCGCACGCCCGCAAGACGTGCGGCGTAAGCGCCGATCTGAATGGCCTGCACGATCACGTTGATCGCCAGTGCGACGAAAAGCTGCCAACTCCAGAAAGGGACCAAGGCCGTAGCCGAATTATGCAGCGCTACGGTTCCACTCAACAGAAGCCTCGTCGACCGGTCCGAGCACGCAGAGCCCCAAGTTATCTTCGTGTAACAACTCTTGCGCGAGCGTTTGAATCTCTTCGGCCGTAACGGCTTCGACTTTCTCCTCGATCTCTTCGGTCGTCAGTTCGCGTCCCAACGAAAACTCGCTGCGTCCGAGGCGAATCATCCGGCTCGACGTGCTCTCGAGTGAGAGCGTCAAACTGCCTTTGATGTGTTCTTTTGCCAAACGAAGCTCGGCATCGCCGACGCGATTTTCCCGCAGGTTTGCGAACTGCTCGCCGATGACGGAAACGCATTCGCCGACGTTCTGCGGCGAGGTGCCGGCGTAGACGGCGAATAAGCCCGCGCCGCGGTACGCCGCTTGAAACGAATACACGGTATAGACCAGGCCGCGTTTCTCACGAATCTCTTGGAAAAGACGGCTCGACATGCCGCCGCCCAAGATGGTGTCCATCACGGAAAGCGCATAACGCCGCTCGTCGCGCACCGACAGGCCTCGCGTACCCAGGACGACGTAAGCCTGTTCGCTGTCTTTGGTCTTGAACAGCGTGTTGGGTGTGGCTTGCGGAGTTTCGGGAACCGGCATTTCGCACAATCCCTCGAATGACGCAAAGGCCCGATCGAACATTTCGACGACGGCGTCGTGCTCGACGTTGCCGGCGGCCGCGATAACCACCGAGTTCGGCGCGTAGTGGCGCTTCATGTGGACGCGCAAATCGTCGGGGGTAAGTTTGGTGACCGTATCGGCAAAACCAATCGTCGGCGCGCCGAGATTGCTGCCGTTCCACATCGTTTGAATGAAGAGATCGTGGATGAGCTCGTCCGGCGAGTCGTCGTACATTTTGATCTCTTCGAGCACGACCTTTTGTTCTTTCGCCAGTTCTTCCGCGTCGAACAGTGAGTTGAGGAACATGTCGGTAAGCACGTCTGCCGCAAGCGGGAGATGCTGGTCCATGACCTTGGCGTAATAGCAGGTCGTCTCTTTATCGGTGAACGCGTTCAGGTTGCCGCCGATGCCGTCCATCTCTTCGGCGATCTGACGCGCCGTGCGGCGCTGCGTGCCCTTGAAGAGCATATGTTCGACCAAATGCGATACGCCGCGCCGTTCCGCAGCTTCGGCCGCCGAACCGACGTCCGCCCAAATACCGATGGACGCCGAGCGAAATGCCGGCATCGTCTCGGTGATGATTCGCACGCCGTTGCGCAGCGTCGTCTTCTTATACATATGCTCTATACATACGCTAGGCGCTCACTTTAAACCGGTGCGCGTCCACTCCTGGTCCCAGAAGACGCCGTCCCCTTGCCGCATGCGGCGTATGAACGAAGCGCTGCTCTCACCGCGGCGAACGCTGAGCGTGAAAACGGTTCGTGAGGTAGGGCGTGCGAGGTCTCCGGCCACGACGATATCTTTACCCACGCGCAAGGGGACCGTGGCCCACACGTCCACCTCGTCCACGTGCGCGGATGCGAACGTCTTTTGAACCAGAGCGGCGATCTCTGAAATGTATTCGTCGCGCGTAAGCTGATGGTGAAAGCGCACGCCCGAGACGCGCAAGCCCGCAACGCTGTGACCGTTGATGCCGTCCGCATATACATTGAGCACCTGCGCCGGCCATTCGGTCAGGAACAGCGCACGCCCAATGGCCACGGCCACGGCCTTCCGGTTTCCCGCGGCCCGCGCGTAGGCGTCGGTGCGCCCGATGCCCGGCGGCGCAGTTGGGAATAGCGTTTGCGCTAGCAGAGCTAAGGCACTAATAACTTTGAGCAAAATACGCGTTCACCGTAGCAGGCTCGCCGCACGCGACACATTCTGCGCCGTGTTGCTGGAGCGCCCGCATATTGCGCGTCGTTGCGCTCGTGGCAGCTTTGATCTCCGCTTCGCACTCGGGACGCCCGCACCACGGAATGTCGATCATCCCGGCGCGCTCGCGGCACATGCGGTAAAATTCTTCACGGTCGCGCACCGCAAACGTGTGCGAATCCAGAAACGCTTTCGCCTGCGCGAAGAGCGATGCGTGGACTTGGTCCAGCAGTTCGCGCACGCTGCGCCCAAGGGCGTCGAAGGACACGGCGACCTTCGCACCTTCTTCGCCTTTTTCTTTATCGCGCCGCACCACCGTCACGCTGCCTTTTTCGAGGTCGCGCGGTCCGATCTCGATACGCAGCGGGACGCCGCGCATCTCCCACTCGGCGAATTTCCAGCCCGGCGTTTGATCGCGATCGTCCACGCGAACGCGGTATCCTTGCGCGCGCAATTGCGCGGCAAGCTCCCGGCATTTGTCGACCGGCGCCGTATTCTCGCCGCGCACGATCGGCACGAAGACCACTTCCACCGGCGCAAGCTTAGGCGGAGTGCGCAGGCCGCGATCGTCGCCATGCGTCATGATCGTGGCTCCGAGCATGCGCCACGACATTCCCCACGATGTCGTATACACGTTTTTGATCTTCTGATCCGTGTCGACGAACTTGATGTTGTAGGCTTTACTAAAATTCTGTCCGAGATCGTGCGACGTAGCCGACTGCAGCGCTTTGCCGTCCGGCATGAGGGCCTCAATCGAGTACGTTTCAACGGCGCCGGGGAAACGTTCGCTGGCGCTTTTTACGCCAGCATACACCGGCACTGCCGCGACGTTTTCCGCAAAGTCTTTGTAAACGTCCAACATGCGCTCCGTCTCTTCGCGCGCTTCAATCGCCGATGCGTGCGCGGTGTGGCCCTCTTGCCACAAGAACTCCATGGTACGTAAGAACGGACGGGTCGCTTTCTCCCAACGCACGACGTTCGCCCACTGATTAATCAGCACGGGCAGATCCCGGTGCGATTGTATCCAATCGGCGTACATGACGCCGATGATCACTTCCGACGTCGGCCGAATGGCAAGCCGCTCTTGCAGCTGCTCTTGTCCACCCTGCGTCACCCACGCAACTTCCGGTGCGAAGCCTTCAACGTGCTCCGCTTCACGCATAAGCAGATGCTCGGGAATGAACAGGGGAAAATACGCATTCTCATGGCCCGTCGCTTTGAAACGCTCGTCGAGATGCTTTTGAAGATTCTCCCACATGCCGTAGCCTTGAGGGCGCAGCACAACGCAACCGCGCACGGGCGAATATGAGACGAGTTCCGCTCGCAGGCAGACGGCGGTGTACCAGGCGGAGAGATCGTCGCCCTTAGGCGGGATCTGCTCGACCAGTTTTTCTTCGACGGACATGACCGGGCGCGATTCGGAAAAGTGGCCTTGGCCGCCTGCCTCGAAGGGAGGCGGCATGCCCAAACTCACCCGCATCTACACGCGTGCCGGCGATGACGGTACGACGGGCCTGGTCGGGGGATCGCGTGTAAAGAAGAATGATTTGCGCATCGCCGCCTACGGCACGGTCGACGAGCTTTCGAGTTTTATCGGCGTCGCGCGCAGCCATATATCGGAGCACATGCAAGGCGACCAAGCGGTGCAGCGGCTCGATGCATGGCTTGCATGGACGCAAGATATGCTGTTCAATTTAGGCGCAGAACTCGCGACGCCGGTGGAAAAGCGATGGGAAAACATGCCGCTGATCGCGGCGGGCGAAGCGAAGGCGCTGGAGCGCGCGATCGATGAAGCTCAAGTCGAGCTGCCGCCGCTCGCCAATTTTATTCACCCGGGCGGCCGGCCTCCAGGCGCATTTCTACACGTCGCGCGAACGGTATGCCGGCGTGCCGAACGGCAGCTGGTTACCCTACGCGATTCGGTACCCGAAATCTCGGCGGATTGCGTGCGTTACGTCAATCGTCTGTCCGACGCGCTCTTCGTGTGGGCGCGATGGATCAATCATCGTTTAAACGCGCCCGAACGTCTCTGGAACGCCAACGCGCACCCGCCGGCCTGACGATGAGAATCGGGTTTGTTACTTGTCTGGAGCGCGGCATCGTTTCCGATGATGCTTTGATTGCCGATGCGCTGCGTCACGAGGGCGTTCACGTCGAACCCGTCTTTTGGGATGGCGGGCCGCCGCCGAATCTCGACGCGCTCGTGCTGCGGTCGCCGTGGAATTACCATCTTGCACCCGAGCGTTTCTTAGAGTGGATCGATCGCGCGGCAGCGCAGACACCGGTCTTCAACGATCCGCGCACCGTTCGTTGGAACGCACACAAAGCATATCTTTTTGAAATGCAGCAGACCGGCATCGCCATCGCGCCGACCGTTCTGTGCAGCAAGGAGCGCCGGCCGGAGTTGCACGCGATCATGGCGGAGCGCAGTTGGACCCGGGTCATCGTCAAGCCCGCGATTTCCGCGAGTTCCTTCATGACGGGCATCGCCGGAATGAGCGACAACGGGCAGCAGCTCCTCGATCGAATTCTGGAGACGCGCGATGCGCTGATTCAACCCTTCATGCCGGAAGTATTCGAACGCGGCGAGCGCTGCCTGATTTTCATAGACGGCGATTTTTCACATGCGGTACAAAAAGCGCCGTTTACCGACGAACCAGGCGGCGGACGTCGCGTGCCGGCGGAGCAGCGAGAGATCGAAATCGGCGAGCTGGCTCTTTCAATCGTAGATAGAATGCCGCTTTACGCGCGCGTCGACCTGATTCGCGGCGAGGACGGCATCGATCGGCTGATGGAATTCGAACTCATCGATCCCGAGCTGTACATGCGATTTGATGAAGTGGCACCGCGCCGGTTTGCATCGGCGGTGCTGCAGCGGCTTGGATAAGGAAACGGCGCCTCACAACGAGGCCTGCGGTTCCATCGGCTGCCAAGCCGTTGGGCCGTTACGTCAAACGCGCTCGCGTTCTTGAATATCCAAAATGCGTTGCAGCACGCCGTAGCGCAACAGCGCAGCCACGGTCACGGCGTCGTTGATTTGCCCCGAAGCCGCTGCACGGATCGCAACGGTTTCCGCGACGCGTACCAGTTCGATGGTTTCGACCGGCTCGAGCTCGGTGTCGACATGCTCGATGCCGTGCGCCAAAAACAGCTCGACGGGCGAGTTCATGATCGACGGGATCTCGTAGAGCAATCCCAGCGGCTGCCAGTGCGCGGCAACGACTCCCAGTTCTTCGCGAACTTCGCGCTGCGCGCACTGGAGCGCGGTTTCTCCCTCTTCAGCGCCGCCTTTGACGATCTCGAGAATTTCGGCTTGGGCGCCGAAACGCGGCTGCCGCGCGAACAAGAGGTCTCCGCCGTCCGAAACGACGGCGGCCGCGACGGGCGGCGTCACGACGAGCACGTGTTCACCGCTCACACCGCTAGGGTGCACGATCGAATGCGCTTCGACTGCCAGAAATGGGTTGCGGTAGACTTCGCGTGAAGTCAGACGCTGATACGTCTTCATGGCAGTGGAAGACTTCGGGTAGGGCGGGCGGCGCTCTTCTGCGAACGGGGCCCGAATGTCCATAGCCGCCCGTCTCTTCGGCACGACGAACGTCGATAAGTTACGCGCCCTCTCTCAGCAGAAGATTCTGAAACGGGCGCTCACGGCGAAGGATCTGGTCGCGATCGGTTTGGGCACCATGATCGGCGGCGGCATCTTCACCACGGTTGGCACCGGCGTGAAAGGCGCCGGACCGGCGGTGATCATCTCGTACCTCATTGCCGGCCTGACGTCGTTTTTCGCGGCGCTCTGCTACGCGGAACTCGGCGCGATGGTTCCGATCGCAGGCAGCGCGTACACGTACACCTACGCCACGCTCGGCAAGGTGTTCGCCTGGATCATCGGATTTGCGCTGCTGTTCGAATACGGCATTAGCGCCGCACCGGTAGCGCAGCAGTTCTCGGCTTCTATTCAACAGGATGTCCTCAAAGCGGCCGGCATTACGCTTCCCGCGTGGGCGCAGTCGTCGAATTTGGTCATTCACGGCGCATGGTGGCTGCCTTCGAGCTGGGATTTTGCGCACTCCCAGTACGACATTGTTGCGGCGCTTTTCGTCCTCGTCTTGAGCGTCGTTCTTTCCGTGGGCATTCGCGAGTCCGCAACGACCAACAATATTTTCGTCGTGCTGAAGATCTCCGCGCTCATCGTCTTCATCGTCGCCGGCGCGTTCTTGGTGCATCTGAGCAACTGGCACAACTTCAATCCGGTCGGCTGGGGCAAGCTGGCACCCTTCGGAGGCGCGGCAGAGGGCAATTTCCAGCCGTTCGGCATCATTCCGATCTCCGCGCTGATCTTCTTTAGTTACATCGGATTCGATACGGCGACGACGACCGCCGAGGAATGCAAGAATCCGCAGTTTGACGTGCCGGCCGGCGTTATCGGCGCGCTCGCGATCGGAACGGTCATTTACTGTGCGACGGCGCTCGTATTGGTCGGCGCGGTACCGTGGGATAAGGTGCCGATCAAAGATCCGCTGGTCAACGCACTGGCGCCGCTGCATATGCCGGTGCTGAGCTGGATCATCACGATGGGCGTCTTGGCCGGTACGACGAGCGTTGCGCTCGCATCACTGCTCGGACAGACCCGGATCTTCTACGTCATGGCACGCGATAAGATGCTGCCGCCGGCCGTCGCCAAAGTGCATCCGCGTTTTAAAACGCCCGTCATTACAACCATCCTCACCGGCGTCGCCGTCGCGATTTTGGCGCTCATCGTGCCGCTCACACAGCTGTTGTACTTGGTGAACATCGGAACGCTGGTGGCGTTCGCATTTGTTTGCGGCGCGGTGCTCTATCTGCGCAAGCGCAGACCGGACATTCCGCGCTCGTTCCGGGTCCCGTTCGTGCCGCTTTTCCCCATCCTCGGCATCGCGTTTTCGCTCTTCTTGGCCATCTTCGGCCTTTCGCGCACTACGTGGCTTTGGTTCGGCGGCGCGCTGGTCGTTGGGCTGGTCATCTTTTTCTCGTACGGTTATCGCAAATCGAACCCCGAAGAAGTCGAACCGGTTATCGAGCCCGAGGCACTGCGCGAATTCGCCTAACGGCGTTGTATTGAACGCAGCCAAATTGGGAATGCTCCAAATGAATAACGCGAGGAGCATCCATGGCAACACGCAAGAAAAGCACGCCCCGCAAAGCGAAAACGCAGGCCAAGCGTGCCCCAACGAAGACCGCCAAAACAACGAAAAGCGCCGCGAAAAGCGGAACGCGGGCAGTGAAACGCACCACGGCTTCAGTAGCGAAAACCGCTAAAAAGACTGCGAAACAAGCCCCGAAGGCCGGGCATAAGGCGGCGGAAGGCATGATGGCGGTCGGCCAAGCGATGGAAACCGCAGCCGCAATCGTTGAAGGCATCACCCGGCAAATCGAATCGCCGCCCAAGCGGAGTAGCGGTGGCGGCGCAAAGCGCTCACAAGCAAAGCGGTAGCGGAGTCTTCAGCCGTGGAAGATCTGCGCGAAGATCTCCACGGTGTCGAGCAGGCGCGGTCCCGGCCGATTGACATAAGCATTGCCGTCGACGCAGGCGACGGCGCCTGAAGCGACTGCCCGCAGTTCGTTCCAACGCGGCAGTGAACTGAGCCGGCGCGCCGCCTGCTGCGCCTTTGCCAAGTCAAACCCGCACGGAGCGACCACGATGACATCGGGATCGGCATCGTAAACCGCTTGCGCCTCGATCGTTTGTGAATTGGCGCCGGCATTGCCTAGAACCGGCACGCCGCCCGCCGTTTCAATAAGGCCGGGCGTCCAATGGCCGGCGCTCATGAGCGGATCCGTCCACTCCAGAAGCAAAACGCGCGGACGCGGGCGCTGCCCAACGCGCGAACGAACCGCGGACTCGCGCTGCCGCAAACTCTCGACCAGCGCCGCAGCGGCGCGTTGCCGCCCGATCAATTCGCCGAGTGTGATAATGTTGGCGTAAACGTCTTCCAGAGACGACGGTTCGAGCGAAATAATGCGCGGATCGCTCGACAAACGCTTTGCGGCGCGATCGACGATCTCATATGAAACGGCGCACACCTTGCATAGTTCTTGCGTAACGATCAAGTCCGGCGCGAGCTGTTCGAGCAAATCCGCGTCGAGATGATACAAACTCGAGCCCGCGTGCAAGCTGCGCCGCACGTGCCGGTCGATTTCCGCTGCGCTGCCTGCTGCAGGTAACGCAGAGGACGTCAAACGCGGCAGATGCTGCGCTTGCGGCGGAAAATCGCACTCATGCGTTATGCCGACGACGTCGTCGCCGGCGCCGATGCCGAACAATATTTCCGTGGCGCTCGGCAGCAAGCTCACTATGCGCATACGCCGCTACTTGTCATGGTCTCGACGGCGCTTATTGAGCGAGGAAAATTACTGCGCTTCGAATTGCGGACCGTTGGCGGAAACGCCCGGTTCCTCGACCTCGATGCGCGCCGTCATTTTATCGAAGCGCACGCGAACGGCGAACGCGCGCTCGACGGCGGCGAGGCTTAACATAACGCGCCCACGCACGCGGAACGGCGCGTGACGCAACGTCATCGGCATGCCGTTGAGTTTCGCTTTGGTAGAGCCGACTTTGATATGCAGCACCGAATCGCCCCGCGTCACGATCACGTCGCCGGACTTGCGCTCGTAGTGCGTATCTGCGCCGAGCGCGTCGCTCACCGGACGCAGCGGCACGAAAACGCCGTCTTTGGGCGATGAAACCGGGGGCACGTCGCTGATCAGCGGTTGTCCGTCGACGCGCATTTCGATTGGCTTCGAGAACGCAAGCGTCAGCGAAGCGCTCAGCGCGAGCGCCGCAGTCGCCCCGATAACGAATTTAGACGGTGCTTGATATCTCATGGGCGTAGTCGGGATATTTTTCCGCGATAACCTTCTCTATCTCTAGGCGCAATGCTCCCAGCAGCTGGTCCTCCGGGAACGTTCCCACGAGCTCGCCCGCACGGTAGATCGCGCCTTTGCCCTTGCCGCCCGCGACGCCGACGTCGGCCATCTTGGACTCGCCCGGGCCGTTGACGACGCAGCCCATGACGGCGACCTTCACGGGCGCGCTGTACTCTTTGGCAATCGCCTCGACGCTGCGGCCCAGCTCCAACACGCTGATCTCGGCGCGTCCGCACGACGGGCAGGCGGTAATTTCAAAGCCCTTTTCGCGCAGTCCGAGCGACTTCAAAATACCCCAGCAGACCGGCACTTCTTGGATTGGATCGTCCGCCAGCGAGACGCGAATCGTGTCGCCGATGCCTTCGAACAAGAGAATCCCCAAACCAATCGACGACTTAATGGTGCCGTCGCGAAGCAGACCCGCTTCCGTGATTCCCAAATGCAAGGGGTAGGGCGTGCTGCGTTCGCGCAAACGCTTGTCCATGAGCCGGTACGCGTGCACGGTCGTCATCACGTCGTGCGCCTTGAGCGAGATCACGATGTCGGTGTGATTCAAACCCTCGAGAATCTCAACGTGGCGCATGGCCGACTCGACCATGGCTTCCGATGTGTGGCCGAGCGTCTTCTCGAGATCGGGCGCGAGGGAACCCATGTTCACGCCGATGCGGATCGGAATGCCTTTGGCTTTGGCCGCTTCGACCACTTCCGCGGTCTTTTTCGGATCCCGAATGTTGCCCGGATTCAGGCGCAGCTTCGCGACGCCCGCTTCGATTGCGGCGAGCGCCATCTTATGATCGAAGTGGATGTCCGCGACGATGGGCACCGGCGACCGGTACACGATCGCGGGCATGGCGGCGGCGTCCGGGGCGTCCTTAACGGTGACGCGCACCACTTCGGCGCCTTCCATCGCCAGGCCGTAAATCTGCTCGAGCGTTGCGTCGGCGTCCGCAGTATCGGTCGTGGTCATCGTCTGCACGGCGATCGGATGATCGCCGCCGATCCACACCCCTTTTGCGTCGGCTTTACCGGTCTTGTTTTGCAAAAATACCGGTTTACTTTGCCTGCGGAGCCGGATGGCCACTTAGAACGGTCCTTTCCCTTGAACGATCTCGACGACGTTGTAGAAGTTGATTACAAGCATGAGCGCGATCAGCACCGCAAAGCCGGTGATGTGCACCCAGGCTTCTTTCTCCGGGTCCACAGGTTTTCCGCGTACGAGCTCGCCGACAATGAAGGCGGCGCGTCCGCCGTCGAGCGCGGGTAGCGGAAGCAGGTTGAAGATGCCTAGCGCGAACGAGATAAGCGCAGCAAATCCGAGGTAGGGCGCCCACCCGAAATCTTGAATCGTCATGGCCGCCTGACCGATGCCGACCACGCCGGAGACTTGGCTGCCGTATTTCGCGGGATGGCTCACGAGCAGCGCGAGACTTCCGAGTGTCTGCTCGGCGATTCCGACGAACTGATCTCCGGTGTCGCGCAATGCGGTTCCAAAGCTTGCCCGTTCGTACGCCGGAACCGGATTAAAGCCGATGCAGCCTTCCTTACGGTCTTGGGGACAGGGCGCGGGCTTTACGGTCACGCTGGTTTGGCTTTCGTCGCGCGCGTAGATAATGTTGAGCGGCTTATTCAGCGAGCGATGGATGACGTTGACCAGCTGATCGCCGTTGGTTATGCGAATCCCGTTCACGCTTACGATGCGATCGCCGACCTTCAAACCCGCACGCTGCGCCGGCATGCCGTTCATCAAAATTCCGACGCGCGGCTGCACGTTCTTGGTTTGCACGCCGAACGCGACGGCCGCGACGAACAAAATTATCAGCGTAAGAACGAAGTTTGCAACCGGTCCCGCAAGCACGATCGCCAGTCGCCGCCAGGCGTTTTTCGCTTGGAAGTTGTCGCGATCGTATTCGCGCCCGTTCACGATGACGGTCTGACGGTACTCGCGCTGCTGATCGGCTTCAGACGTCTTATTGTCCTCACCATGCATCGCGCAATAGCCGCCGATTGGAAAAGCCCGCAGCGAGTACAGCGTTCCGCTTCGCTTGCTGCGCCAGCCGTAAATCAGCGGTCCCATGCCGACCGCAAATTCGAGAACCCGCACTTTGTTGAGCCGCGCGAGAATAAAGTGACCGTACTCGTGCAGCACGATGAGCACCGACAGCACGACGATAAAGAGTACGATCTTATAAAGATTGGCAAGCGTAACAGCCGCAAGAATGATAGCCACTTATACCTCAACGCTTTGACGCAGCGCCGCGACGGCGGCTCGCGCGTGCTCTCGCGCGAGTGCGTCGGCACGGCGAACGCCGTCCAGAGTGAGTTCCTCCGCTCCCGCCGCCGCCATTGCCTGTTCGATGATCTGCGGAATCTGCCCGAAACGGATCTCTCCTTCTACAAACGCCGCTACGGCGATTTCGTTTGCCGCTGAAAGCACGGCGGGCGTGGTGCCGCCCGCCGTCAATGCCTCATAGGCAAGCTTTACGCAGGGAAACCGGACCGGGTCGGGGCGCTCGAAGTCGTAACGAAGGGCCGTTGCTTCCGGATGCGCGCCCGCGGTTACGAGCGGGTCGCCGGATTTGCCATCGCCAGGTATCGATCGACCCTGAGCGTCGAAGGGCGTAGCGTCCAGCCGGTCGGGGTATGCGAGGGCGTACCCAATAGGCAGCCGCATATCCGGCGCGGCCGCCTGAATCTTTACGCTGCCGTCGGTGAAGACGACCATGCCGTGCGCGATGGATTGCGGATGCACCAAAATCTGTACCTGCGCGCCCGGCAAGCCGAAAAGCCGGCTGGCTTCAATGACCTCGAGCCCTTTGTTCATCATCGTGGCGGAGTCGACCGTATTCTTCACGCCCATCCGCCACGTCGGATGCGCCAGCGCGGCTTCCACGGTCGCATTCTCCGTTTCGGCTTTCGTCTTACGCCAAAACGGGCCGCCGGATGCCGTCAAAATGATCGAATGGACTCGCGTGCGATCCTCGCCCACCAGACACTGAAAGATCGCGGAATGTTCCGAGTCGACCGGTAGAATCTTCGATCCACTCTTCGCGGCGGCGGCCACGAGCAGCTCGCCGGCCGCAACGATCAGCTCTTTGTTCGCCACCGCGATATCGATGCCGCGCTCTACTGCTTCAAAGACGGCATCGAACGACACAAAGCCGTCCGTTGCCGCCAGCACGATATCGGCGTTCGACTCGATGGCGACGCAACGCAGGCCGGCGCTGCCGTCTTGCGCACTTGCAACGACGTTCGCGCCGAATTGCCGGGCCTGTTCGCGCAGCCGTTCGACTTGTTTTCCCGCGGCAAGCGCGGACACTTCGAAGCGATCGGGATGCCGCGCGATCACGTCGAGCGCCTGCGTTCCGATCGACCCCGTGGAGCCGAGTATTGCGACGCGTTTCTTAGACAAAACTCAATAACCCCAAAACATGAAGCGTACCGAAAAACGCCATGCCGCCGAAGAGATACGAATCGAAGCGGTCGAGTGCGCCGCCATGGCCCTGAATGACCGTTCCCGTGTCTTTCACCCCTGCGTCGCGTTTGAGCGCCGATTCAACCAAGTCGCCCGCCTGCGCGGCAATGCAGGTCGCCGCTGCGAGGCCGCCGCCTTGCCACCATGTGATGTGCAGATACGGCGTGTACGCCAAGACCGCACCCAGCGCAGTCACGATCGCCAGGGCGCCCACCGACCCTTCAACGGTTTTTTTCGGCGAGATCCGCGTGAGAGGATGTCTGCCGATTACCGATCCGACGAGCATCGCGCTGATGTCGGTCATGGCGATCAGGACCACCACAAAAATGGTCCACGTTAGTCCCGAGTACGGCACTTCACGAATAAAAATGAAATACGTGAGCAGCTTGCCGATGTACAGAACCGCCAGCAACGTGTATGCGGTGCGCGCGAAATAGCGTTTGCGATCTCCGTACATGCCCAGCCAAAACGTCGCGAAGATGATGCATGCCAGAAGCACGCCTTCCCATTTGGACATCAGATGGAAGATCGCCAAGAACACGTACGCGAGCACGCCCGCAATTGCGACTTGAAACTCGAGCGGCTGGCCTTTGATGTCGCATAGGCGCGAGAGTTCGTAGAGCATGATCGAGCCGAGCACGAGCAGCAGCGCGTAGAAGGCGGGAGCCCAGAAAATGCAGGCGATGCCCACAACCGCCAGACCAAAGCCCACGACGACGCGGCGCGTGGTGAGCGGACGCGCCGGCGCGGAAGCGGAGGCCGACGCGGAGACGGTCACGCCCCTCCGAAACGTCGTTGCCGTTTTTGAAACTCGATCAGCGCCCGTACGAATTCATCCTTGCCGAAATCCGGCCAATACACGTCGCTCATGATGAGTTCCGTATATGCGACCTGATACAACAGGAAGTTAGACAAGCGGTGCTCGCCGCCTGGTCTGATCAGGATGTCGGGGTCGGGCAAGTCCGCCGTATAGAGGTACGAGCTGATCACGCGTTCGTCGATCGCCTCCGGCGCCAGGCGCCCGTCGGCAACGTCCTGCGCGATGGCGCTGACGGCCCGTTCCAGTTCCGATCGCGCGCTGTAGTTCACGGCAAGGTTCAGCAGCAGTCCCGTGTTCGCCGAAGTGCGCGCCATCAATTCTTCGAGCGCCTCGCGCGAGGCTTTCGGCAGCGCGCGGTACGCCCCGAGTACGTTCACGCGCACGTTATTGCGGCAAAGCTCGGAAAGTTCGTTGTGCGCAAAATAGACGCACAGGTCGAGCAGCAGCGAGATCTCCGTGGAGTCGCGCCGCCAGTTCTCGGTTGAAAACCCGTACACCGTCAGCGTCGGAATGTTTAAATCGCTTGCGGCGCGCGTCACGTGACGCAACGCGACCATGCCGCGGCGATGTCCTTCGATCGCCGGCAGCTCGTGATGTTTCGCCCAGCGCCGGTTGCCGTCCATAATGATTGCGACGTGCTTTGGTAAACGCGCCGGGTCGAGCTGCTCCGCTAATGCGGGAATGACGCCGCTGATCATACTCGTTCGTACGCCTCGTAACCGCAAACGAGCTCGATGCGCTCCCCCTGCGGTTTGACGCGCAATACGCGAAGCACGCCGCGGCCCGCGTACGAACCAACAGGCGCGAGCAGCGAAATCGAAAGGTCATTTCCGGCGAGCGCGCGGCGGGCGTCAACCTCGGGCATCAGCACTAGATCTTCGAGAGAGCGGTGAGCGGTCAATGGAAGCCGCTAGACCTCCATGATTTCTTTTTCTTTGGAGGCCACGAGCTGATCGATCTCCTTGACGTACTTGTCGGTCAGCTTCTGCAATTGATCTTGCATGCGCTTGTTCTCGTCTTCGGTGATCTTGTGATCTTTGAGCTGCGCCTTCAAATCGTCGTGCATTTTGTGACGCACGTTGCGAACGGCGACCTTGCCGTCTTCGCCCTTCTTTTTGACGACCTTGACCAGGTCTTTGCGCCGTTCTTCGTTGAGGGGCGGAATCGCAAGGCGAATCTGATTGCCGTCGATATTGGGCGTAAGACCCAGGTCGCTCTTCTCGATCGCTTTTCGGATGTCGCCGACGGTGTTGCGATCGAATGCCTGAATCACGAGCGAGCGTGAATCCGGCACGCTAACGCCGGCGACTTGTTTGAGCGGTACGGACGAACCGTACGCCTCGACGTGCAAGCGATCGAGCAACGCCGGCGTTGCGCGACCCGTGCGGATCGACGCAAAATCGCCACGCGTCGATTCAACGCACTTCTGCATGCGATTTTCCGCGTCTTTGAATGTGTCAGCCATTCTGGTTACATCACTCCTTCGACAGCGTCAGGATGACACCGGGGCAGGCGCGCTCAGGCTGCTGATCTTGCCGACGAGCGTGCCGATCGACTCGCCCCAAACGACGCGCCGGATGTTTCCCGGCACGGCCATATCAAAAACGATGATGGGAAGATTGTTGTCCATGCACAGCGTCAGCGCCGTATTGTCCATGACTTCCAGGCCGCGCTGCAGCACCTCAAGATACGCAAGCTGCTCGAAGCGCGTCGCGTCCGGATGCTTCTTCGGATCGGCGGAATAGATGCCGTCGACCTTCGTTGCTTTCAAAATCGCTTCCGCGCCGACTTCAACCGCACGCAGCGCTGCCGTCGTGTCGGTTGTAAAGTACGGATTGCCGGTGCCCGCCGCAAAGATGACGACGCGGCCCTTTTCAAGATGGCGGATCGCGCGGCGGCGAATATAGGGCTCGGCGATTTGATGCATCGCGATTGCGGTCTGCACGCGCGAGGGCACGCCCATGCGCTCGAGCGCATCTTGCAGCGCGAGCGCATTGATCACCGTCGCCAACATGCCCATGTAATCGGCGGTCGCGCGGTCCATGCCGGCTTCTTCGTGCACCTTTCCGCGCCAAATGTTTCCGCCGCCGACCACGACCGCGACCGAAACACCGTCGCGGTGAACCTCGGCGATTTGGCGCGCCATATCTTCAGTGGTATGGACGTCAACGCCGGTCTCCGTCCCCGAGAACGCTTCCCCGGAGATCTTCAAAAGAACGCGACGGTACTTCGGTGCGGCGGTTTGCAAGTGCGTCTTACTCTCCCAGCGCGTACTTCGCGAAGCGGCGAACTTTGATCTTTTCGCCGAGAACGCCGATCACGCTGTTGATCAGGTCGCGCACGCTCATCGAGTCGTCCTTGACGAACGGCTGGTCGAGCAGGCAGTGCTCCTCGTACCATTTGTTCAGTTTGCCTTCGACGATCTTCCGCGCAACCTCGGCGGGTTTGCCGGCGGGGACGTTCGCTTCGAACTCGCCGCGAACGCGCTCGACGACGTCGGCAGGCACGCTCTCGCGGTCGAGGTACTGCGGCGACATGGCCGCAATGTGCATCGCAATGTCGCGCGTAAGCTCGCCGAACTTGGGGTTGCGGGCGACGAAGTCGGTCTCGCTGTTGACCTCGACCAGCACGCCGATCTTGCCCCCGGCGTGGATGTAGCTGGCCACGAGCCCCTCATTCGCCACGCGCTCTTCCTTCTTTTGAGCTTGCGCGGCGCCACGCTTGAGCAGTTCTTCTTTCGCCTTGTCGATGTCGCCGCCGGTTTCGACGAGCGCCTTGCGGCAGTCCATCATCGGCGCGCCGGTCTCTTCACGGAGTTTTTTGACTTCTTCGGCTTTGGGTGTGTAGGTGGCGGTAGACACGTTTTCTCCAGTAAATAAAAATGCTTAAGGCTGATTGAGGTTGGGGGACCCCGCGCGCTTTGCGTGCGGGGGGCGCGCAGCCATGGATGGCGGAGCGCCGGTTAAAACAGAGAGGCCGGGTCGGGCCTCTCTTTTGCCATAGCGTTCCGGCGGCCTTTGCTGCCGGGTAGAGCGGAGGTTAAACTCGCGCTTCGGCGTCCGCCATCGTCGTGACGGGCTCTTCCGGCTCGGCGAACTGGTCGTAGGCCGGCTGCTCCTCGTACGCGGCTGCGGTATCCCCGGCGCTCTCGGTCTCGGTTTTGCCCTCGATAATCGCGTCGGCGATTTTCGAAACCATCAGCTTAACCGCACGAATCGCGTCATCGTTACCCGGAATCGGATAATCGATCTCGTCCGGATCGCAGTTCGTGTCGATCACGGCGATGATCGGAATCTTCAGCTTGCGGGCTTCCATCACCGCGATGCGCTCTTTCTTCGGATCGACGATAAAGACGGCGTCCGGCAGACGGTGCATGTCTTTGATGCCGCCGAGGAAGCGCTCCAGCTTGCCCATCTCGTCCTGCAGTTTTGCGACCTCTTTCTTAGGAAGACGGTCGAAGTCGCCTTGCTGCTTCATATTCTCGAGCTCGCGCAGGCGCGCAATGCGCTTCTGAATCGTCGAGAAGTTGGTGAGCGTGCCGCCGAGCCAGCGCTGGTTCACGAAGAATGTTCCGGCGCGCTCCGCCTCTTCCTTAACTACGTCCTGCGCCTGCTTCTTGGTGCCGACGAAGAGGACGACTTTGCCCTCGCGCGACAGCTTCTTGACCGCTTCGTAGGTCTCGCGCAGCTTCTGCACGGTCAGGGCCAGATCGATGATGTAGATGCCGTTGCGCTCTTGGAAGATGTACGGCTTCATCTTCGGGTTCCACCGGCGGGTCTGGTGGCCGAAGTGGACGCCCGCCTCGAGCAGGGCGCGCATGGAAATGACTGACAAGTTTTCGATCCTTTCTGGACCTCGGGCCGGCCGCCGTCCCTGGCGCCGGTCATCGATGAGGCCATAAGCACCCCGCTTCCGTGCGGGGTGAATTGGTGACAACCGCCAGAGTATAACATGCGCCTCAGCCTGGGCGCCACCCACCATCCCGGCGCCCTCGGGCCCGAGCCTTTGCGGGGGTCGCGGAGCCTAGGCCGCGCCGCCTTTTCAACCGATAACCCTTAGATGCGCCTCCTCGTCACCGGCGGCCTGGGCTTCATCGGGTCGACCTTCATCCATCTGGTCCTGCGCGAACGACCCGACACGCACGTCGTCAACCTTGACGCCATGACGTATGCCGGTAACCCCGCCAACTGCGCGGACCTGGAAGACGACCCGCGCTACCGTTTCGTGCGCGGGGACATCTGCGATCCTGCGATGGTCGATGAGGCCCTGGCGGACGGCGTGGACGCGATCGTCAATTTTGCGGCCGAGACCCACGTGGACCGGTCGATTCTCGAGCCGGAGGCGTTTCTTCGCACCGACATCCTCGGCACCCACGCGCTGCTGGAAGCCGTGCGCCGCCACCACATCGCGCGCTTTCTCCAAGTCTCCACCGACGAGGTGTATGGCGACGTCGCGGACGGGGAATCGCTAGAGAGCGACCCGCTCACTCCGCGAAGCCCATACAGCGCGAGCAAAGCCGGCGGCGATCTGCAAGTCCTGGCGTATTGGAATACCTATCGCACGCCGGTGCTGATTACGCGCGGTTCAAATACGTACGGTCCGCGGCAGTATCCCGAGAAACTGATTCCGCTCTTCGTCACCAATCTGCTCGACGATCAAACGGTGCCGGTGTATGGCGACGGTTTGCAAATCCGCGATTGGCTTCACGCTGAGGATCACGCACGCGGCATTCTGCACGTACTCGAACGCGGAGAACTGGGCAACATATACAACCTCGGCGGCGGCAACCCGCGCGCCAACATCGACATCACGCGTATGCTGCTAGAAGGCTGCAATCGTTCTATGGAAACGCACGTTCGCCACGTCGCCGACCGGGAAGGCCACGATCGCCGATACGCGGTGAATTGCGCGAAGGCGCATGCGCTCGGCTGGAAACCGGCCGTCGATTTTGCGAAGGGTTTACGCGAAACAATCGAGTGGTATCGCGATAACGAAGCGTGGTGGCGCCCGCTCAAGAACGGCGAATTCAAAGCATACTATCAACGGCAGTACGCAAATCGATGAAAGGCATTATTCTAGCCGGCGGTTTAGGGTCGCGCTTACGCCCCCTCACCAAGGTTACGAACAAGCATCTCTTGCCGATCTACGACAAGCCGATGATCTACTATCCCATCGAAACGCTGGTGCGCGCCGGTATCAAGGACATCATGATCGTCACGGGCGGCAACTCTGCGGGAGATTTTCTCCGTCTACTCGGCAACGGGCGCGAATTCGGCCTGAAAGATATTTATTACACGTATCAAGAAGGCGAAGGCGGCATTGCCGACGCGCTCAAACTCTGCGAACATTTTGCGGAAGGCGATCGCATCGCCGTCATTTTGGGCGACAACATCATCGAGGACGACATCACGCCGTACGTACGCAAATTCGAAGACCAAGACTCGGGCGCGCGCATCCTTTTGAAAGAAGTCGACGATCCGCATCGTTTCGGCTGCCCGCAGCTCGACGGCGATCGTATCGTGCGCATTGAGGAGAAACCGGTGCAGCCAAAGAGCGGCTACGCCGTCACCGGCATCTACATGTACGATCGCCGTGTCTTCGATTTTTGCCGCCGCCTGAAGCCGTCGGCTCGGGGAGAACTCGAAATCACGGACGTCAACAACGCCTATATTAAAGAAGGCGACCTCTTCTACGACGTGCTCGAGGGTTGGTGGACCGACGCGGGAACGTTCGAGTCGCTCTTCAGGGCCAATCAGCTTGTTGCCGGACAGAAGCGCGCGCCGGAACCGGTACGCGTTTAGGAAAGAGTTATCTCACGGGCCCTTGTAATCGACGTCGATTACGCGGAATACTTGACCGCCCGGCGCACTGAAATATACGTGCGGACTAGGCGGATGGCGGAATTCCGGAACTCCCGCGGCACGCAATTTTTCTTGCACTGCTTCTACGTCGCGCGTACGAAACTCGATCCACGCGCCGCGCAAAGCGCGTTCATCATCCAGCGGACCCTGGGCGTATTCTGCCGGCGCAAGCTCGGAGAACTCCACGCTAAAAGAACTGCCGTCAGGGAATGCGACCAGCACGATTGGGTACGCCATACCAGAATCACGCTCAACGACATTACAATTCAACACGTCACGAAAGAGCGAAACAAACGTCTCGCGCCTATGCGGCGCGACGAAGAGGTGTACGCGCGCACCGAGCGCGACCAGGCTAGAGCGGTCTTCCGTCATACGGGCCGAGCGTCGACCAAAAATTGAATCACGCGCAAATCGAGGAAATTTGCGCTGTCGACGTTTCGCAGCACCATGAGATCGGTGCTGATATCCACCGCGGCGCCCTGCGGGATTTGCGCCGCAGGCACGCGGCCGTCCAGATTCGCGCCCATGCTCTCAACGCGATATCCCGTTTGCTCGAAGAGCTGCACGATTGACTTGCGCGTAAAGAACCGGATGTGGGTCACGTCGAGTAACCCCGCCGGCACGTAATCCCAATTGCCGGCGAGCAGCTGATTGATCAGCCACAAATTCCTTACGTTCGGAATGCTGGCAAGAACGTGCGCGTCCTCGCTTAGATACGGCTTGAGGCGGCGCAGCAGACTCCACGGATCGTACAAATGTTCCAAGACGTCGGGAAACAGCACGTTATCGATGCTTCCCGGTTCGAAACCGGCCGCCGCAAAGTCGAGTTTTTCAACGTTTTCGTTAAGAACGCGATCGAGGCGCGTTTTCGCAATCGCGGATGCCGCCTCACTGAGCTCCACGCCGTGCACGACGGCGCCGGGATAGCGCCGCTTGATTTCAGCGCCTGTCGCACCGCCGCCGCAGCCGACGTCGAGCACGACGCGCGGTGCGCGTTTGATGAGGTCCACGACCTCGGTCCGCACGAAATTATAGTACTGCGCATCGCCCGTTTCGGACGGCGTCTGTGCGGAAAGCATCTCCCAAACGTAGGTCATGGCCACTCACGTATTATCGGCCGAAGCCGATGATTTAGGAGATGGATTTCAGCGGCCTCGTACGGGCGGTCCGGTCGATAGACCCGGCCGCGTACGGCCCCGATACAATCGGTAAACTCATGCGCGAAACGCGCTTGCACGATCCGCTCATCGCGACGTTTCCGTCGCGCGAACGCGGTTACACGCGCAATTTGGTTTACCGGTGTGAAGCTTTCGAGCTGCTCGTCCTGCGCTGGAGCCCCGGGGCGGTTTCTGCAATTCACGATCACGCCGATCAACACTGCTGGTTTACGGCCCTTCACGGGGCTTTCGACGTCACAAATTACCGCCGCCGCATCGGCGGCTGGCGTCCGGGCTACGCGCGCATCGACGTTACCGAACGTCTGAGCGGCATCAGCATCGGTGAGCCGGACTACCGCTATGGCGATGCCGATATTCATCGCGTGAGCGTCAATGCGCAAGCCGCTGAAGCAATTTCCGTGCACGTGTACGCTGCGCCCGTTACGTCGTGTCTGGTGTATGATATAACGCGCTCGGAATGCAGTATGAAGCCGCTCGCGTACGATACCGTGCTGAACGATCGCATACTGCTCGCGAACGCGTAACGCAGCGAGAATTACTCCACCAAATCCCAGGTTAGCGGGGTACCTTCTTTCGCATCCGCGGCGGCGCGGCGGCCCAACACAAGGCTGAGATGACGCGGCTCCAAACCGAAGCCGGGTCGCACGACGCGCACATTCGATTCGGTGTAACGTTCGCCGGCGCGCACGTCCTTCGACACGTAAATCGAACGCCGAAATTGCAGCGACGGGCGCTCCGCTTCCGATGCACCGTACGCAATACGGCCCAGGCCTTGCCACGCACGTCGCGTCTCTTCCACGAGCATGCGCAGCTCCTGCGGCTCGAGGGAGAATGCGGAGTCGACGCCGCCGTCGCTGCGCCGAAGCGTAAAGTGCTTCTCGACGACCGTGGCGCCGAGCGCGACGGCAGCAACGGCCACGCCGATACCGGCGGTGTGGTCGGATAGTCCGACCTGCGTTCCAAAGAGATCGCGCATGTGCGGTACGGTTGCAACGTTACTATTGCCGGGACTAGCCGGGTACGTGCTCGTGCACTTTAGCAGTACGATATCGCGCGCGCCGGCAGATCGCGCTGCGCGCACGGCTTGATCGATCTCGGCAACGGTGCCCATACCTGTTGAAAGGATGAGCGGACGTCCGGTGCGCGCTGCGCACTCGATGAGGGCGAGGTCGGTTAGCTCGAATGACGCAATTTTATACGCCGGCGGATCGAACTGCTCGAGAAATTTAACGGCGGATGCATCGAACGGCGTGCTCAGCCATTCCATGCCGCGCGCCTTTGCGCGTTCGATAATGGGCGCATGCCACTCCCACGGCGTATGCGCCTCGCGGTAGAGATCGAATAGCTTGCGATTGTACCAAAGACTTTTCGGATCGTCGATCGTAAAGCCGGGCCCGGCAACGTCGAGCGTCATCGTTTCGGGCAGATACGTCTGCAATTTGATGGCGTCGGCGCCGGCATCGGCAGCAGCGTCGACTATCTCGAGCGCGCGGTCCAGCGACTGATTGTGATTGCCGGACATCTCCGCAATCACAACCGGTGCGCTTTCCGGTCCAATGCAGCGGCTTCCGAAGCGGATCATACGGGCGCTTCCCATGACTCACGTCTCAACGACATCGTACATACATCCTCGAGCTTTCCCTCCTTCACCCGTTGCGTACGCGCGTGGGGCACTTCTGAAAACCCGAGCCGTTGCAAAAACTTCAGCGACCGGACGTTAAACGCGAACGCCTGCGCAAAAACCTCCTGCAAGCCGAGGCTGCCGAAGATTTCGTTCAGCATAAGGCGGCCCATCGCCGTGCCGCTCCCTTGCGGCGCGTCCGCATCGCCCAAATAATATCCGGCAAAACACGTACCGGCGTTGCGGTCGATGGCGGTAATGTTGACGCAGCCGATTGGCCGGCCTCCATACTCGACGACGTAATGGCGGCTATCGTGCGAGGTAAACGCGCGTGCCAGCCAGGCCTCGTGTTCCTTCAGCGTTATAACGTGATCGCCGAACATCATCGAGCGCACGCGTTCGGAGTTGCGCCATTGCAGCAGCATCGCTGCGTCATCGCGCCGCAGGGGCCGCATCGAATAATCGGCATTCATCATGCAGCCAGGCTCAGCACGCAATCCGCAACGACCGCAGTTCCGCAACCATCTCCCATGAGTTGCAAAGATGTCTGCGAATAGTGCTGCAAGCGCGCCTTATCGAAAACAAGTGCGTCGATACACTGCGCGAGGCTCGAAACCGAAACGTCTTCGACGCGACCCGCGTGTTCGGCAACGCCGAGCTCGGCGCAGCGCTGCGCCGCGGGGAGTTGATTATCGGCCAGCGTCACGAGAATAACCGGCACGCCCAGGTACGCACGTTCCCACTGCGACACGCCGCACGCGCCGATCGCCAAATCGGCCTGAGACAACAACGCGGCCATATCGTTCACTTTTCCGCGATAGTGAAGGTTGTCTTTGCCGGCGCATAACTGCCGCACTTCCGCAGCATGCGGAGCATCCTGGTCGAGAACGACGTCGATTGCCTCATCGCGAAGCGATGACTGCAAGATCGCGCGAATGGTAAGCGACGTTGCGTTCGCGTGATCGAATCCGCCGAATGAAACTGCAACGCGGTGCACGCTGCCGAGGCGTTCGCGCCGTTCGGCGCGGTGGAATTCCGTTCGCAACAGCGCGTATTTCGGCCCCAGCAGCAACTTGCATCCGTTTGACACTAGACGGTCGTAGCGCCCCGGAATCGTTGCGGTTATATTCTGATCGAGCAGGACCGCGCAGCTGTGCATGCGGTTTGCCAAGTCGTCGATGGCGACGACCGCTGCTCCGCCGTTTTCAATCGTGCGCTCCCATTCCGCATCGAGGCCGTAATGATCGACGATGGCGATTTCTGCGCGCGCCATCGAATCGGGCGACGGCGGTAAAACGCCGAATCCCGCAGATTCGATTAGCGCAATGCAGTCGCCCGGCCCGGAGCGCGCAACGAACGTGACCTCGGCGCCGCGCGCACGCAGCTGCTCGGCGAGCGTTAAACAGCGTCGAATATGCCCCGAACCCAGATCCACGCCTGCATCGGCCCGGATCTTTATCCTAGGAGGCACGCTCGATGGGCGCGCGTACGCCGATAATCGATGCCGCTGCGTCCGCGCAGCGGCGCGCGGAATTTCCGTCGTTCGCGACGTGAAACCGTGGCAGCCGCGACTGCATTGCCGAGACGAGTTCCGCTTTCACGCGTTTATCGTTCAGCAGAGCTGTAATGACGTCCGCCAAGGCGTCGGGCGCATCCCATCGGATCAGCGGAATGCCGTCTTCGCGTTCCAGCGCGGGTCCGGCAATCCATGTGAGCGGCGTCCATAGGTTGATCGCCGGGACGCCGAACAGCATGGCTTCCACAAAGGCGCTTGACTCGTGGCCGACCATAACGTCGGCTGCCGTTAGGAACGTCGCCAGATCCCCGGTGACGTAATGATAAGCGTCCAGCTCGAGCTGCTCAGCGATAGCTTTGCTCTTCGATTGTCCGTGCGTATCGTTCGTTGGGCGATCTTTAACGACGAGATTCACCGGCAGGCCCCGCTTCTCGAGAATCTTTCCCGCGGCACAGAACGAACGCAGCGTCCGTTCGTATCCTCTGCCGTCATTGAGCGCCGACAGATTCGAATCCCACGTCGTGGCCAGCATAACCACGGGGCGGGATTTGTCAAAATGGCACTGTTCGAAGACCTGCGCGCGAATCTGGTCGCGCCGCGCAAGCCACGTCGGCATCGAGTCCCACGCGGGATTCCCCGTAACGAAGATCCGCTCGGCGGGGAATTTACGATCGAGATACGGCTCCGCGCCGCGCTCGCCGAACACCATCAAGAAATCGACGTTCGCCGTTTCCCGCGTGACCGTATATGCATTCGGAAGATTTGCTCCGTGGCTGATCACGCACACGGGAATGCCGTGCTTGCGTCCCCACTGTGCCGCCGTTTTGCCGAGAACCGTTTCCGCTTCATTCAGCAGTACGAGGGCAACTGCGTTCTGTCCGTGCAAACGATCGAAGAGATCGGTGAAATAAAATGCCGAATACGCCTCTTCACCGATGGCCGTCAACATGGCCCCGGCGATGCGCTTGCGCAGTTGCGTGCCGTCGCCGGCGACGGCGCGCATGAGCGGCTCCTTCACGCTCTCAACGCGCGCGCGGACGTGCTCGAACAATTCCGGATCTTTAGGCACCTCGGCTCCGCCGAGATCGTAATATCGCGCGCCGGTCTTGCGCACGTGTTCGATTTCGGCAGGATTGAAAAGCCCGCAGAGTCCGGCAATGTCGAATCCGTATCGTGACGCGAGCTGCAGCGCAACGCGATTGTTCTTCGGCCAAAGCAGCGAGAGAACCAAGGGCCTAGCCAAAAGCATTCATCCCTTCTTCCAGCGCGCGATTCATCATGCGATACGCGAGCGCGTCCGCCACGTTGATGTTCGATGCGCTGAGGTGATCCACCACGCCGGCGCAGCTTGGAAGCGAACGGACCATCGTCAGCGCGATGCGATCGAGTGCGCCGCGGCGATAGATCTCCTCGAGCGATGCCGCGTTTGCTTCCGAGAGAAAATCGCGCAGCTGAATCGGCCAATTCCACGCAAGGTTTGCGAGCAAAAGGTGCGACAAGACATACAGGTTCGGCTCATATTCGAGCAACGTCTGCAGTCCCGCGCGAATCCCGTTCACATCCGCTCCGGCAAAACGCTCGAGCACCGCGGCGTTCAGACCTTGCGCCAACGCGCGATTGTATGCGCCGTTATGCTGGATCAATGCATCGTTGTGCTTCTGATCTGCGACGTTGTCCAAAATTACCATATAACGCCACGATGCGGCGCTTGTCAGTTTCGCGACCAGTTCTTCTTCCAAAAACAGCAGCAGGTCCAAAAGGCGCCCGTCGGCACCCGCCCACGTTAGTTGCCGATCCCACGCATAGCCCTCGACCGCAGATGACATGAATCTCTGAATCGTTCCTTTGCCGCAAAGCGCGCTGTACGGAACGATCGCATGAATTCTCACTCCGTTCTCGTTTGCAAATGCGGCGAGCTCTTCCACACGAAGGCGCAAGCGGTACGCACCAACGCCTACCGGGCCTAAATTGTCGACGGCGTATTTCTCGTCGCGTCCGGTGGCGCGCGCGAACGCAACGTCGTGATCCATCGAGAATACATCGAAGATCAGTCGACCCCCCGGCCGAACGACGCGTTTCCATTCGAGCAAAATCTCGCGCCAGTGCGGAAAATGGGCAAACGTGTTGAGCGCCATTACGGTGTCGAACGA
>Ga0209810_1001000_pt1 | contig 48586 bp, 46 predicted proteins | sample Coa_R1_7_FD_187159 | JGI IMG/M metagenome (GOLD analysis project Ga0209810, IMG submission 187159) | Surface soil microbial communities from Centralia Pennsylvania, which are recovering from an underground coalmine fire - Coalmine... | ecosystem: Environmental > Terrestrial > Soil > Unclassified... | reverse complement strand
GTCCCGGATCGAGGTCGGGATGGCGTCCCCGGTCGCCTTCTGGGTGGCCAGCACGGTGCAGAGCCCCACCGAACGGCCCAGCTTGACCAGCGCCTCCAGCCGCCGCCGGCAGCCCAGCACCAGCTCCTGGGCCTGACCGAATCGATGACCTGCCAGTTTCACTCGGCCCCACCTGGTGCCGCGGCAACGACCGTCTCCCTCGCGTCCTCCCAGGCGCGACCTCCGCCGACATCTCGAGCTGACCTTGGCGGCGATCAGGGGGCGAGCAGGTCCCGGGCGAAGGCCTGGACGATGGCGGCGCGGGACCGGCGCCGGCCGCCGATCCGCCCCATCCGGGTTTCGGCCCCGCGGCCAGAGGCTCGCCCCCTCCGACGGACGCGACCGGAGACATGGAGGCCGGACGAAAAAAGAGGCGTTGGAGAGCGATGCTCATCGGCGTTCGAGGGAGAACTCCATGTGCAGGCGGTGTCATTGCCTCCTACGCAAGGCCGTGTCTAACTGATCGGGAGACTCGATCGCAGGAGGTATCCCATGGACAGGAGGCATCTCCCGGAGGCGACGAACGGGGACTTGGTGAGATCGGTCACGAGCCGCTCTCATCGAGCGATCCGACAAGGTGACGATGTCGATCCGGCAGGGTACGAACCTCCGTCCCTCGTGGCGTTGGGCGAAATCGTCGCACTGGTGAGGGGCCCGAAGAGGTACGACACCCACGACCTGAGAATGCGCTATTGGTGACCTCGTCACTCGTCCGGCTACGCCATGTGGTGGGTGGGAATCCTGAGCCCGAGGGAGGTCGATGCCCTCTCCTTTCGGGCGGTACTGCCCGGGGGATCGTGCCTCACCGTCGGCAATCTCCGTTGTTGGCACGGCCCCCCCGAGCCGGCGCTGACCGTCCGACGCGAGGAAGGGCCCGGCTGCGGTCTGCTGGTCGTGGGCTGCTGCACCATGCGGCAGGACGACCTGCGGGACCTCGCGAATCGGCTCGAACCGGACCGGCCAGCCACCGAGGTGCTGGCAGAAGCCCTGGCACGGCTCGACGGCAGCCGGGCGATCATCCTCGTCCGACCGGATGAGGTGGTGGCTACGGGCGACCTCGCCGGCCAGCATCCCGTGTTCTACACCCACACGACCGACCATGGAGCGATGATGGGCTCGCACGCCACCATCCTTGCTGACAGGATCGGGTGGAGGCTCGACATCCCCTGGCTGGCCGCACGCTGGCTGCTTCCCGGCCTGACCAACGTCTGGTGGACCGGCACCCCCTGGCGCGACGTCCGGGCCCTGCGTCCCGGTTGGGCGCTTCGGATTCGAAGAGGCGGCGTGACGACCACGACACCGCTGGTCCGCCTTCCCCGCCCGGACCGGGACCTGGTCGAGGGCGGCACAGCGCTGCGGTCGGCGCTGGTGAGGGCCGTCGATGCGCGGATCGCCCGGGCACGACGGCCCACCGTCGAGTTGAGCGGGGGCCTCGACTCGTCCACCATCGCAGTGCTGGCGGCGAAGGCGTCAGCGCAGGGGCTGCCGGCGTTGACCATGGCCTTCGACGAGGTGGAGGACGCGGAGCCAGCGGCGGAGCTCGCAACCGAGGTGCCCGGCCTGTGTCACGAGCGTCTGGACGTGCCCCGGTCGGCGCTGCCGTATTCCGGGCTCGATGAGGTGCCGGCGCTGGACGAGCCGGACGAGTGTCTGGTCACGGCCGCGCGGGAACGGTGGTGGATGCTCCAGGTGGCCCGGCGCGGCTCCGACCTCCACCTCACCGGCGACGGCGGGGATGCGGTGCTGATGGCGGCGCCCGCCTACCTGATCGACCTCGCCACGCCACGGCGGTTGCCACGGCTGTGGCAGCACGTCACCGGCTGGGCGCGGCTGCGCTGCCTCTCGCCGCTCGCCCTGGCCCGGACCGCCGTTGCCACCCGCCGCATCGGGTACGAGACCGCTCTGCACCGCACCGTCGCCCGGTTGCTGGATCCGGCGCCCGAGCCGTCCGACCTGCGAGAGCTGATCGCCTGGTTCACCCCCGATGCGGCCACGAGGTGGGCGACGCCCGAAGCCCGTCACGTGGCGGCCTCCATGATTGAGGAGCACGCCCGGCACCATCCCAGCTCGGTGGTGCCGGGGGAGTGGGACACCGGTGAGGCCATCGCCTGGCTCGGGCTGAATGCCCTGGCCCGCAGTCAACGGCTGTACGCCCAGATGGCCCGATCGTGCGGCGTGAACCTCCACGCACCGTACCTCGACGATGGCGTGGTCCGAGCCGCCTGGTCGGTGCCCGCCTGGGTGCGGACGGACCCCGAACGCTACAAGCCGCTTCTGGCAGCAGCGGTGCGGAACCTGGTGCCGGGCCGTCTCCTGAACCGGTGCACCAAGGGCGACTACACCCAGTTGGCCTATCTCGGGCTGCGCGAGAACGCGGACGCCCTCACCGACCTGCTCACCCACTCCCGCCTGGGTGGGCTCGGGCTGCTGGACGAGCGGAAGGTGGTGGCCGAGCTGCGACGTGCCGGCGCCGGTCTGCCCATCCGGCTCGGTGCCTTCGACGCGGTGATCGGCATGGAGCTCTGGCTGCGGTCCCTGGACACGACCGCCGGGGGCCACCTCCGTGCGTGGTAGGCGCATTCGGGTCGTGCCCGGGGCGATCCTTGCGGAGATCGCCGATGGCAGCCTGGTGGTCCTGTCGCCGGAAGGGACGGTCTACCGTGGCAACGCCGGTGCCGTCGCCGTGTGGAGGGCGATCGAGGCTGCGAATGACGATCTCGATCTAGCGGCGGCCGACGTCGCCAAACAGTACTCGATCTCCGTCGACCGGGTACGCAGCGATCTCGACCATCTGGTGGCGGTCATGAGCGCTGCCGGCATCGTGCGGGCCGAGCCGTGAGCACCCCCATGGCGGTCGGTCGGGATCTCGGGCCGCCGATCGGCCATGCCGTGCTCGGTGCCGGGGCCGCCATCCTGGCGGTGGCGGCGCTGCACGGTCTGGGCTTCCGCCGGCTCACGGCCCTGGTCCGACGCCTGGCGGGGAGCACACGTCGACCGGCCAGGGAGGCAGAGATCCTGACCGCGCTGCGCGCGATCGACGCCGGAGCCTCCCGACTGCCCTTTCGGGTGGCCTGCCTGGAACGCTCGCTGGCCGCGGTCCTGTGGCTGGGCGCACGCCGTCTCGGGGTCACCTGGCAGGTCGGCGTGCGCACGCCACCGTTCAGCATGCACGCCTGGCTCGCCGACGCCTCGGGGGCGATCATCGGCGAGCCGGACTCCATGCTCACCTACCAGCCCTTGCTCACCATCTCCCCCACCGATTGGAGGAACGCGCCATGAATGGGGTCGCCGCCGCGGTAGCCACCGTCGACTACGACGCCTGGGCGCGTCACCCCGACGGCACCTGGATCCCGCAGACCTCCGCCCCAGAGGTCATCCAGGCCATGCTGGAGCTGCTCGACCCGTGTCCCGGCCAGCGCCTGCTCGAGGTCGGTACCGGCTCCGGCTACTCGGCCGCACTCCTGGCCCAGGTGCTCGGCCCCCAGGGCCGCCTGGTCTCCCTCGACGTGGACCCCGGCCTGGTCGAGCGGGCGCAGCGGCTCCACCGCCAGGCTGGCCATGGCCAGGTCGAGGTTCACCGTGCCGACGGGTTCGGCGGCTGGCCTTCTGCCGCCCCCTTCGAGGGCATCGTGGCCTGGGCCACCCCCCACCTGCTCCCCCGGGCCTGGGTCGAGCAGACGGCGGTCGGAGGGACGATCGTGACCCCGGTCGAGATCGCCCGAGTCGCGGCCGCCAACGCTGTCCTTTGCTGCCGAGTGGCCGGCGGTGAGCCCGGCGAGGCCACGTTGCACCCGGGCTCCTTCGTCGAGATGGCCCCCGAGGTCATCACCTCTCCGGGAACGCCGATCCGCCACGTCGACGCCGTCCGCCCCCGGGGCGACGGCGCCGCCACCTGGATCAGCGGCCACCGGCTGCACGGCCAGCCTCCAGAGGCGCTGGAGCCGCTCCTGAACGTGTTGGAGTCGGCCGCGTCCGAACCCGGCTTCCTTGACCCGGAGGGTGTGGAGGCCTTCACCGCCTTCGTGCTCGCCGCCGCCGCCGATCCGGCCAGTGCCGGCACCCCCGACGACTACGGCCTGGGTGTGGCCACGCCCGGGGGGGTCGCGGTTGTGCTCCATGACGGGACGTTGCTGGCCGCCGGCTCGGCCGAGGCCCGAGGCCGGCTGGAGCGGCTCCGCGACCGCTGGCTCGAGCTGGGCCAGCCCGGCCACCGGGACCTCGTCCCCGCCTTCACTCCCAGCGAGGAAGGCTGGATCGTCCGCGCCTTGTACCGCCCGACACGCGGATGATCGATGCGAAGGCGAAACCGACCGTAGCCAACCAGGCAAAGGCGCCGGGCGCTGCGCAGTCGATCCTCGACTCCCTCATCACCGAGTCGCCGCTCCTCGCCATGCGAGGATCCATCCGTAACACAAATCCATACAGAACAGGAGGTCCTTGTCGAGACCCGGCTGGCCGGCGGCGACCGCCCGGCTCGCCTGCGGCCTCGCCCGCGGCCGCGAGCTCAGCACGGAGATCGGTCAGCTCGACCGAGAGCTGGCCGATCTCGTCAGGTCTCCCGGCGCTGCTGGGCATCTGCGGGTGTGCCATCCTCACCGCCGCCACACCTCCGCCTGGCCCAACGGCACCGCGTCTCCGCTGGTCTGGTCCGGCACCCACCGGCGCTTCCGGCGCAACCGCGGCGGGAACCGCAGACGCAAGCCACCCAGGCCATCTCCGCCAGCTCGAACCTCCCTGGAGCATTGGAGAAGGGGTACGTGTCATCCCCGGGATCCTGGCGCCCCACCGGCCGATGCACCCGCAACCAGGCCGGGACCCGGCGCCAGGTGGCGTTGCTCGATCACCCGGAGCCAGGCGAAGCTCGCTGGTCCGAAACGGTGTAGGAGCCTGGTGTGGCCGAAGCCAGGCCATGCCGTCCCCCGGCAGACTCCGGGGCACCCGGCGCCCAGAGTGGCGGGGTCGGGTCGGGGGCTCGGCTGGTTCTCCGCACGATCGGTTGAGGCCGGCGAGGTGGCGCACCCGATCCCATACGGGACTTCGGTTCGTGAGCCAAGGGCCCGACTCGCCGTCCCTCAGTCGACGAATAGCTCGACCCTGCGGTCGGGGTCTGCGGCCGTCTGCGCAGCTGGCTCCGGCACCGATCCGTCGGGTCGCCGGTGGACCAGCAGACAGCTGAGGGCGGCCGCCACCAGCGCCGCTACCGCCAGCATCACGGTCGGCCGCATGGCGGCCACGTAGGCGCTGGCGAAGATTTGATGGCCGAGGCTCAGCAGCTCGGCCCGCGAAGCTGGTGGGAGACCGGGCGGCAGCGGGACAGCGGCGGAGCGGTTCGCGCCCAGCTCCAGGCCGGCCGCAGCCAGATGGTCGAAGGCAACCCGGAAGCCTGCTCCGAGCGCGTGCGGCAGGGACGCCGTCCCCTCGGCCGCCTGCTGCCTGAGAGCCGTGGCGAACTGGCTCTGGAGCACAGCTCCCACAACCGCCGCTCCGAGCACGCCGCCAAGCTGTCGGGCGGTGTTGAGGACGCCCGAGGCGGCGCCGGCCTGCACGGGCAGGATGCCTCGCATCGCCTGGGTGACCATCGGGGCGAAGGTCAGGCCCATGCCGATTCCGGCAACCGCGAACCAGGGCACCAGGTCGCTGGCCTGGGCGTCAGTGCGGGCGGCCCCGACCAGGCCGGTGGTCCCGGCCGCGAACAGCCCGAGGCCCGCCATGAGCAGGTACTTGGCCCCCAGCCGGTCGGCGAGCCGCCCGGCGATCGGGGAGACGGTGCCGCTGGCGATCGAGAGGGGCACCACCACCAGGCCCGACTTCAGCGGGGTCAATCCCAGGACCGCCTGCGTGTAGATCGGCACCGGAATGAAGATCGCCTGCATGGCGAACTGGACCACGGCTCCGGCCCAGCTCATGACCGAGAAGTCGCGGTTCCGGAACAGGTCGAGCGGGACCAGCGGCTCGGGCTGCCGGCGTTCCCAGAGCAGGAAGAGACCGATCGCAGCGCACGCCGCCACGAGCAGCGACCGGATGACCGCCGACCAGTGGTAGCGCTGACCCTCGATCAGGGCAAAGACCAGCAGTAGCAGGCCCAGACTGGCCAGGCCCACCCCAGGCAGGTCCAGCCGGTGGCGCCGTCCCGGTCGCAGGTCTGGGATCCAGAGCAGCGCGGCCACCACCGCCAGCACCCCAACTGGGACATTGATGAAGAAGATCCAGCGCCAGTCGCCGACGGTGACCAGGAACCCGCCCAGGGTCGGACCGGCCACGGTGGCCACACCGATCACGGCCCCGTTGACACCGAAGGCTGCACCCCGCCGTTGGGGCGGGAAGACCGAGAGCAGCAGGGGGAGCGTCTGGGGGGCGAGCATCGCGCCTCCGATCCCCTGCAGGATCCGGGCCGCGATCAGCTGGCCGGCATCCTGGGACAGGCCGCAGAGGGCGGAGGCGACGGTGAACACGGTCAATCCGGCCGCGAAGAGATCGCGCGGCCCCAACAGGTCGCCGAGCCGGCCCGAGGTGACCAGGAGCACCGCGAACGCGAGCAGATAGCCATTGAAGACCCAGAGCACCTGGTCCAGGCCAGCATGCAGCCCGGCCAGGATGCTCGGGGTGGCCACGTACATGATCGTGGTGTCGAGCATGATCATGAAGAAGCCCAGACAGGTGGAGAGCAGGACCACCCACCGGGATCCCGATTCCTTCATCTCGTCTCCTCCTTCTCGTCCAGGCGGGCAGCGAGGCCCTCGTACCAGCGGGCCAGGAAGTCGTGGAACTCCGCACCCAGCCGCAGCACCTCCTGGTGCATCCGTGGCCGCGACGGATCCGCGGCCAGCTGCTGGCAGACGCCGGCGAGCTGATCCCCCTTCGCGCGGTGACGGGCGGCCAGCCGGCGGGCCAGCTCCAGGCGTGCCGTCGGCCCGACCGCATCGGAGAAGAACAGGCGCACCAGCATCCCGTCCCGTAGCTCCACCGGGTGGTCGGTTGGGTCGTTCACCCAGGCCTCGAGTTCGGCGGGATAGCGGACGGTGACCACGGTCGACGACCTGGAGCGCTGGGGCGAGGCCTTCCTCGCCTTCCCCGCGCGCTTCGCCGACCGGTTCGCTCGGCGGGAGTCCCGCGAGCAGGCGGCCAAGTACCTGCGGGGCCTGCTCGCCCCGGTCGCATGCAAGAACGACTGGCAGGTGGCCGAGGCGGTGGGGAATGCCACCTGAGACCGCAGGCAGCGGCTGCTCGATCGGGTCGACTGGGACGTCGAGGCCGCCCGAGATCGCCTCCAGGCCTTCGTGGGCGAGACCTTCGGCGACCCCGAGGGATCGGCATCCTGGACGAGACCGGGTTCCTGAAGAAAGGCACGGCCTCGGTGGGGGTGCAGCGGCAGCACTGCGGCACAGCCGGCGGTCGAGAGCTGCCAGATCGGTTCGGTAGGTTGCCCCGCGTCCAGCCCGAGGTCGCACAGGACGCGGTCGAGCGGCTCGCTGCGGGCCCCGCGAAGGGGTGGCCCTCCAAGTCCTCGCGGTCGCCCGGCTGCTCTCCCACACGCACGAGCGGGCAAGGAGGCATGTCCTCGCCGAAAGCGGTCCGGATGACGTTTCGCCACGGCTCGCAGGCTCGGTAGCCGGCGGCGGCTCGCGTCCCCTCCGGCGCCAGCGAGTCGGGCAGCAGCTCCTCGATCGGCGGCCCATCGCGGTCCGTCCCCGCCGATCCTCGGCGGTCAGTCGTGCCTCTCCTCCGCGCCTGGCCGTCGCCGGGCCGGCCGCGGCGGGTGGTGCCCATCCTGAGGGAAGGAGATGGCCCCGTCGGCCGTAGACGGGTCGGATTGGAACTCGACTGAGTGCCCCGCTCGGCCCTCCGCGCCTTTTCCCTTCAGCTCCTCTCCCCGCCCCTGGGCCAGCTCAGGATCTCCAGGTAGCTCGCCCGCTCGAAGGCCTCGGTGAGACCGAGCCGTTGGCGACTCAGCAGGCCGCGGATGCGATCCACCGAGTGGATGCCTCGGGCCGAGAGCCAGGCCCGAAGACCGGCCAGGAGGTCGCCCACGAAGCCGACCCCGTGCCGCAGGAGCGCCGACGTGGTCATGACCACGTCGGCCCCGGCCATGAGGTACTTGACGATCTCTTCCCAGCTCTCGACGCCCGTGCTCGCGGCCAAGGAGGCCCGGACCCGGCCGGCCAGGACCGCGATCCAGAGCAAGGGCAGCCGGATCTCCTCGTGACGGCTCAGCTCCAGGTCGTTGCGCAGCTGGAGCCGGACGATGTCGATGTCCGGCTGGTAGAGGCGGTTGAACAGGACCAGGGCGTCGGCGCCGCCGCGGGCCAGCTCCATGGCCACGTGGCCGGGGGCGCTGAGGTACGGGCTGAGCTTGACCGCGATGGGGATCGTCACGGTCTCCCGGACCGCGGCCAGGACGTCCGGGTAGCGCTGCTCCACCGCGCGACCGCTGAGGGAGAGATCGGTGGGCAGGAAGTAGACGTTGAGCTCCAGGCCGTGCGCGCCGGCCTCCTCGATCTCCCTGGCGTAGGTGATCCACCCCTCAGGCGTGGTGTCGTTCAGACTGCCGATGATGGGCGCGTCCACGGCCTCGACCGCACGCTGAGCGAGGTCCAGGTAGCGGGTGGTGCCGCCGTGGGTGATGCCGTGCTCGGGGAAGTAGGTCAAAGCCTCGGCGAAGCTCTCCGTCACGGCCCCGGTGAGCCGCTCGTAGCGGAGCGCCTCAGCTCGGATCTCCTCCTCGAACAAGGAGGGCAGGACGATGGCGGCCACGCCGGCGTCCTCGAGGCGGCGGATGTTGTCCAGGTCGGCGTTGAGCGGCGAGGCGGACGCCACCACCGGGTTGGCGAGCTCGAGGCCCATGTAGCGGGTGCTCAGGTCCACGGGCGCCTCCTCGGGGACCGACCTTCCCGCCCCACCTCGTCGGCCGGGGGATGGAAGCGCTCGCCGCCGAGGCCGGCCAGCAGCTCGTACGCCCGGTACTTCTCGTCCACGACCCGCTGGGCCATCTCCGCCAGCTCCGCCGCCTCCCGCGGACGGTTGGTGGCCAGGGCATGGAAGCGAAGCTCGCTCTCGGCGTAGTCGCGGAAGGGAATGGTCGGTCGAGGCGAGTCGAGCCGGAAGGGGTTTTCGCCCGCTCTCCGCATGGCCGGGTTGAAGCGCAGCAGGGGCCAGTGGCCACAGGCCACGGCCAGATCTTGCTGGCGCAGCCCCTGGCGCATGTCGATGCCGTGGGCGATGCAGACGAGGGATGGTCTGCACGGCGGGCACGGTCGGCGGTGGCAGGGTGGCTGCCCCTTGCTCCTCCAAGGTGACCAACGGTGCCGGGTCGGGTAGCCGAGGGAATCGGAGGTTGGCCTCTGGGAAGCGCAGTGCCGCTGTGAGGTCGGTGCAGGTGCGGCGGCGCCAGCTGCTGATATTCGGCTCGATCACCTCGAAGCGCGCCTCCAGGAAGCGGATGATCGAGGTGTGATCGGTGACGGCGCTGTGCACCCACCCTCCCCAGCTCCAAGGGGAGATGACGATCAAGGGAACCCGAAAGCCGAGCCCGATCGGTCCCGCGATCCCCCGGCTGCGGCCGACAGCGGGGTGACGGTGAGGTACTCGCCAGGGGTCCCCGGGGGAGGGGTCGGCGGCGGCACATGGTCGAAGAAGCCGTCGTCCTCGTCGTAGGTGAGGAAGAGCACCGTCTTGGCCCAGACCTCGGGCGTGGAGGCCAACGCCTCCAGGACGTCGTTGATGTACTCCGCCCCCCGTGCCGGCAGGTACGGCGGATGCTCGGTTAGATCGACGGCAGCATGATCCAGGAAACCAGGGGGAGCTTCCCGGTGCGCACGTCGTCCATGAAGGCCGTATGGGGGAGCGTGACCATGGCGTTCTGGTACAGGGGCGAGCCCGGAGATGCCCGGAGGTACTGCTGGAAGTGCTGGAGGACGTTCTCCCCGTAGTTATCGGCCTCCTGGTAGACGCGCCAGCTGATCCCCGCCGCCTGTAGCCGCTCAGGGTAGGTGGTCCAGGTGTATGGCACCGGCGCCGAGTTGATGATCACCGGTCCACCCTTCCCTCCCTCGGGGTTGATCGTCCCCGTCATCAGGTAGAGCCGGTTCGGCCAGGTGGGGCCGAGAACCGAGCAGAAGTTCATGTCGCAGACGGTGAAGGCATCCGCCAGGGCATAGTGATAGGGGATGTCCTGGCGTGTGTAGTAGCCCATCGTCAGCGGCCCGTTGGCGCCATCGGCAGCTCGGTGGACGAGCAGCCAGTTGTCCAGCTTGCCGCCGTTCCACGACTGGTGCTGGGCGGTCCAGGCGTGGCTCAGATCGGCGATCGCGGCCGCGCTCGTCTTGGTGGTGTCGAGATGGAAGGAAAGCTCGTACCCGTCAGGGTTCAACGGGTCGGGCTGGTAGAAGATCGGACGGCGTTGGGCAGGCGTGGGGTATCGGGATCGGAGAAGCCGCGCACCCCGGAGAGCGTGCCGAAGTAGGAGTCGAAGGAACGGTTCTCCTGCATCAGGATGACCACGTGCTCGACCTGCCGCAGCGATCGCAAGGGTTGTGGATCGGGAGCTGCGGCGAGCACCTTCTTCATCGAGAGTGGCAACAGCTCGAAGCCGGCGCTGCTCGCCACGACTGCCACCGATCCAAGGAACCGACGTCGAATGATTCCCCGCATGGCGTCATCTCCCCTCACGCATCGGACTCGACCGAGCTTATCCGGGCTCGGCTCATCTCCAGGCTGCTGGCTCCGGTTAACGGCGAACCATGGTGGCGTGAACGAGCGGGTCAGCGCTCGGTAGCGATGCGGATAGGGACCTCCGACCGCGATGGGAGATGGCTGCCCCGGCCCGCGTGACGTCTGGACGGGGCGAGGCGCAGCCAAGCCCAAGGTGCTCGGCGCCGCTCGGTCCGCCCGGGTCAGGCTCACCGGGAGGCCAGGGGAGGAGGCGGGGCCATCCCCCTGTGGTCGAGGCCCAACTCCCCCTCGCCCAGCTCGAGTTCCTCCTCGACGGTTCAGGGACGCTGGCCATCCAGGCCGGCTCTGCGTCCGCCGACTCGGGTCCCTCAGCCGCAAGGCCACCCTCCCCCCGCCGCCTGACCGGTCGCCGACCGATTTTCGGGCTGGGACTCGGTCACCTCGCCTCCTGCCGACCCTGAAGGCGGAGATGACCCCGAACCGGGCCACCTCTCCCGGATCTCGCCCGGCTCCCGGCCGGGGTCGAAGCATTCCGCGACCGAGTCACGGAACCGCTGGCCGGCGGGTGCCCTCAGGGACGTGCCCCCACTTTGGGTTTCGGTCGCCCAGGTGAGCCCGTGCTCGTCACCTTTTCCACCGCCCCGGGACCGCGACCCTCGCGCTGCCCACCGTGGTCGACCGCGAGGTGTGAAGCGGCGAAACCGCGTCCGGATCGCGTTGGACCGGTTGATGCGAGACGCTGCTATAGATCCTGAACCTGCATCCTGGAGATCGAACCGGTCAAAGCCTCTCAACCGTCATGTCGGCTTCCGTCGCCGATGGCGGCCCGGGTGACTCACGCCGGATCGACACGTGGACGCAGCTCGTTCTGATCGAGGTAGTCGGCGAGCAAGCCGTAGACGTCACGGACGGCTGCTCCTGGCTCTGGTAGCCGCCCTGCTCTGGCGGCGGCGCGCGCCAGTCGGACCATCACCTCGGGTACCGCAGCTTCGGGCACCGTCGTCGTACGGGTGCCTCGGTAGTTGGACAGGACGCTCTGGATTGCCTTGGGGAGTCGCCTGGTATCGATTGACCCGTCGGCGAGCAGGTATGGCAGTCGCCAGGTGGTCGGCCAGCTGGGATCTCCGACGTACGCGAAGCAAGTGGCCGGCAGGCCGTACCTGGGATGGAGCAGCTGCCCACCCGACGAGATGAGCGGGTCGTTCTCCTCCGATCTGGCCACCGTCTCCAGCTGGTCCGCGACCATCGCCAGCTCGTGTGCCGGGCGGGGTCGATAGATCCCGTTGGCGCTGATCCACCAGAGGTCGATAGGTGGTTCTTTGCGGTCGAGTCTGACCAGCAGACGGTCGCGTACCCCTCCTGAGATGAGCTCAGCGGCGTAGAGCAACGTGCCGTCGCTCACCGCGACCTGGCGTACCCTCTGCTTCTCGGCATAACCTCGAGCCTGCTCGAGGGCGGCGGCGAGGCCGCGATGTCCCCACGAGAGCGTTCCCGGTCGTTTGACCTCTACGATCAACCAGCGCATGCCGAGGTGGGCCAGTACGATGTCAGCTCGACCGAGCTGGTTGTTCAGGTCGGCGATGGACCAATCGAGCACACTGGTGAAGAGGTCCTGGAGCACGTTCTCCGCCACCTTCTCGGCGGCAGGGCCGCCCCGGTGGTGCTGGGCCATCCACTGCGTGCGGCGCCGGGAGAAAGAAGGCCATTCGGACTCGATCCTGGCCGCGCACTCTCGGTAGCAGGAGAGCCCGGAGACGTTCGCACTCACGCCGTGGGCGCAGTATAACGCCGGCGTGCCATTCCAACGGGAGAGACACGAGGTCCAGCGCTCCCGGTGGGCCGCCCGGACGCCGGAATTCCGTGCCGCCGGAACCGCCTGTCCGACGACATCGGTATGCGGTCTCCGATGGTCGTCAACACGCTGGTTTCTGGCGCATCGATCGGTTTCATACCCGGACGGGGCACGGGCGTCCGAAAACCGTTATGCCCGCGAGGGCATCGTGGGTTCGAATCCCACCCTCTCCGCCAGGAGCGAGTTCGGAGGCCGTCCCAGGACAGCCGCATCCCGGATCCCTCGCCCCCTCCCACGGTGGGCCTGACTGCCATCGGCGCCGAGGAGCGGCCCCGGGCCGCCGGTAGCTGCCCCGGCCGGGGCCGTGCCGCCGGCCGGCGTCCCTCGTGCCCTCATGGCGTCTGCGGGAGCAGGATGAGGCCGGAGATGGCCAGCAGGGCCAGGCCGATGATCATCTTGAAACCGCCGTCGCGGACGAAGGCCAGGCCCAGCAGCAGCAGCACCGCCGGGAGACGGTCGACGATGGCCGGGCCCAGCGAGGGGAGGCTGGTCATGCTGACCGAGGGGGGGATGATGGTCGCCAGGACGAGGAGGATCACGGCGATGATCTCCAGGCCCAGGTTCCCCCGTCCCTCCCTCGCCACCATGTAGCCGCCGATCAGGGGCAGGAGCGCCACCAGGCGCAGGAAGACCCCCGGCAGGTCGACCGTGGGCAGGCTGAGGTTCGCCTGGTCCGTCACCGTGAGGAAACTGGGTACATCCATGGGTCCTTCCCCCGTGCATGCTTGGTCGCCGGTGCCGCACAGGCGTGCCTGCGGTCGCGCCGGACGGCTCCGGGCGAGGGTCGCGTCCGGTCGGCGTCCGGCCGGCGCCGGAGGCGGTGGAACCCGGCCGGTCGGCGGCAACCCTGGTTGGGACGGCCGCCGCGGATGCCGTGCGGCCGCCCTTCCCCAGGGGCGTGGCGGGCGGGTCCGAGGCTCGTCGGCGCGGGCCCAGCGATCGTGCCTGTGATGGCCGGTGCGGGCTACGGTGCCTCACGGGGGCTCAGTTTGCCTCACAATGAACGGGCTCGGGCTGCCGATGCGGACTGATGTCGCCGCCGGGCCGGTCGTCGCCGGGATCATGAAGTGGAGGGAGCCTGGTCGTGACCCCGACCGAGGTGGAGTTCGTCCTCGGCCTCACGCTTGCACACGGGAGGCGGAGCCGATCCGCGCCGGCCTGCTCGCCGAGGGTGCGGCTGCGGTCGTGGACGTGCCGGGCGACCTGATCGTGGCCGTCCAGACCCATCGTCCGGGTCGCCGCCGACCCTCGACGCCGCCGGATCGGCGATCGAGGACCCCGGGCGGGCCGGTCCCGGCCCGACGACCGCGGGGCTGGTCGCGGCCGGATGACGGCGATCGACTGACGACGACGGTCGGGACCGTGGGGCGACCGAGGTGACCGCGTCGGGCGCGTTTCGGGTCGCAGCGGCACAGCTTCGCGGTCTGTTCTTCCGGCCGGCCGACGACGTAGAGCGGATCGTCCGCACCGTCAGGCGGGCTCGAGATCGGGGGATCTCCCTGGTCGTCTTCCCCGAGACGTTCGTCGGCGGCTACCCCTACTGGCGCGGCCACGTGTCGGTCAGGCGCTCCGCCGAGCTGGCGGCACGCCTGCACGAGGCCGCGATCGCGGTCGATGGACCCGAGGTGGCCGAGATCGCGGCCGCCTGCGTGGAGTGCGGTGTGGGAGCGGTGGTCGGGGCCAACGAGCGTGACGACCGCCGGGGCAGCGAGACCACCTTCAACACCTTGCTCTTCTTCCACCCCGAGCGGGGCTACGCCGGCCGGCACCGAAAGTTGATCCCGACCCACACCGAGCGCGCCTACTGGGGCCGCGGGGGCCGCGAGGACCTGCGGGTGGTCGACTACCCGTTCGCGGTCGTCGGCGGCCTCATCTGCTACGAGCACCACATGCTGCTCTCGCGCATGGCGCTGGCCCTGATGGGCGAGCAGGTGCACTGCGCAGCCTGGCCCGGCTACTGGGAGACGGGCGAGCACCTGGCCGACAAGCGACCCGGGCCGGCGGCCCGCCACGGTGAGATCGATGCCGTGGTGCGTGACTACGCCCTCTCCACCCAGACCTTCGTCGTCTCGGCCAACGCCCTGGTCGACCCCGGGCAGGCCCCCGCCGACCTCCGGGAGATGCTGGGGTACAACCTCGGTCGGGGCGGTAGCGCCGTGGTCGACCCCAGCGGCAGGTACCTGGCGGGTCCGGTCCTGGACGAGGAAGGTCTGGTCGAAGCCGAGATCGACCTGGGAGCCCGCCGCCTGGCCAAGGCGTACTTGGACACGGTGGGACACTACGCCCGTTGGGACGTCTTCCGCTTCGGGCTGAAGGACCCGGTCGAGGGGCCTGATCTGGAGTGGGCCGATCCCGCCAGGGGAGAGGCGAGGTCGGTGGCGGAGCCCCGAAGCGCCTGCGCCGGTCCCGAGCCGTGACCGGACGAGGAGGCGTGCCATCGACCGTCTGCTCCCGGGGGACGCCTGTGGGGCGCTGAGGTAGCCCTCCGCGCCCCCGGCGTGGTCGTGAGCTGCTCACCGCGGCGGCGAGGAGGCCGGGCGGAGGGCGCGGTTCATCCGGGGCCCGGGGCGGGCGTGGTCGCCGTCGGCAACGCTGCTGACGACGCCGGGATGCTCCGCGAAGCGTCGCCGGACATCGCCGCCCTCGGGTGCGAGGGGCTGGCGGCCCCCGTGCTGGGGCCGGCGACGTGCCGTCGGGTCGGTGCACGGGGCACGCGACCTCCTGGTCCATCCCGCCCGGCTGCTCGCCGCGCTGTGGCGGTAGCCGTCCCTACGCGGTCGCCCGGGACTCCTGGGAGCGTTCCAGGACGTCGAGCCTGGCCTCGATCTCCCTGACCAGGGACAGCGCCCCGCGCAGCTCCTCGGTGCGAGGACCGGCGGCGTCGAAGCGCGCCTGGAGCTCGCGGACCTGCTGCTCCAGCCTGGCGATCCGATCCCCGAGGGCGCGTCGCTCGCGTTCGCCGAGCACGAACTCGTCGATCGAGATGCCGTAGAGGCCGGCGAGGGCGAAGATGACGTCAGCCCTGGGCATGTTGGGATTGGTCTCGCGTACCCAGGCGCTGACCGTGTGGCCGTCGCTGGGCGGGCTCTTGACCTTCCCCTTCAGCGCGTGGGCCACGGCCTCCGCTTTGCCGGCCCGCCTGATGGCCTCGCGGAGGAAGGCCTGGACCGCCAGCCTGGCCGATCGATCCTCGTTCACGTGCGGCAGAAGGCTACGTCATCGAGCACGGTGGATTCCTCAAGGAATTGACAGTGCTGGGCATCGTGAGTACCATATGGCACTCAAGATCGAAATGGAAATTTTCAGTGCCAAGGGAGCTCGCTCGGAGCCGGCCTCCCCCTCACGACCGGCGGCCCCGCACCTTCGCCTCGGCGAGGCGGTGCCGGGGGGTTCGGGGCCTGCCCTTCCCGGTGAACGGACCAGCCATTTCTCCCACCTCCGTTTCGCGTCCGCCGTCCAGGAGCACGACCCCTGCCCGTACCAAACTGGGCGGCGGACCTCCGACACCCCCCCACTGCAGTCGTGCGGGGGCTCCGACCCGGTCGGAGCCCCTGCACTCCACACCACCCCCTCACCGGCCGCCGACGCGGCCGCCGTGGACCCCTCCAGGGAGGGGGCCGGGTCGACCAGCGAAGGCCCCCGGGAGACGGCTGCCGGGGATGGGAGCCGGCCCGCAGTCGGCGAGCGAAGCCCTCGGCCACCGAGGCCGGCACTCACCCCGGCCGTCACCCGGCTCGGGAGGCTGGTCGCTCCCCCATGGTCGCTGAGGGCGCCGGCCTTCCCCTGGCCGGTTCACCGGGCCCGTCGCCGAGGGCCGGCGGGCGGGGAGGTCATTCCGTTGCCGGCCGCCAGCGACGGGGAGTTCGACCTCTGGATCCTGGAGGGAAGGGCCAGGGTACGGTACGTGGTCCGGGACGGCCTGATCACGCGCGCCCGCTACTGGAGCGCCGATGGGGGGGAGGTGCGCGCCTGGGGGGAGGGCGAGGCTACCCTGCCGGGCGAGGTCGCCGGGGGCGAGCCGGCGCGGCCGGCGCCGCGGAGGCGCCGGCGGACCGGGGACGGGCTCGGGTGGCGGGGCGTGCGGGACCATACCGCCCGGGCGTCCGGCCTCGCCCCGAGGATCGTGGCAGCCGTCTGGCGGCGGGCGCTCCGGTGGCGGGGCCGCCCGGTCCTCTATGCGCTGCTCGCGGTCGCTGCCGCGCTGGCCGGTGCCGCCCTCGGGGCGATGACGCGCTGACCGATCGCCGGCTGCGGGGTGCAGGTCCCCCCGGTCGAGGCACGCCCCGGGCGACCGTGCCGTCGCCAAGGGCGTGCTCGGGCCACGGCCCGGTGGCGGCCGGTGACCGCGTCGCCCCGGGCGGCCGTTCCGCTCACTGGCTCCGAGTGGCCTGCGACCGCTGCAGGTTGGCGCGGATGCAGTCCGCCATCTCGCCGACCATCCGGCGCGACACGTCCTCCATCACCCCACGCCCGAACTGGGCCACCCGTCCCGTCACCGTGAAATCGCTGTCGAGGTCGACCTGGGACCCGCCGTCCGGGGTGCCGCTGACCCTGACCGCGAGAGTTCCCCGGACCGATCCCTGGCCCCCAACCTCCCGCGCGTCGCCCTCGATCCTGGCCGTGGCCGAGGTCTCGTCGTGTTCCTCGACCTCCACCAGGCGGGCGGTGCCCTGGTAGGTGACCTGGATCGCTCCCACCTTGACCCGCAACGTGCCCCGGAAGGTCTTGCTGTCCACGGCCTCGGTCAGCTGCGCACCCTTGATGCAGCCGGCCACCTGGTTCACGTCGAGCAGGTAGGCGAAGACCTGGTCGGGCGGGGCTTCGACCGTGAACGTTTGCTGGATCCTCATCGCACACCTCCTACCTACGAGCCCACGCGATTGCGGGTCGCGTGGGGCGGCCCGGCCCGTGACCCCCCGGGGTCACCTGGCCTCATCCAGGATGCCGCGGCTCGACGGCTGCGGCCCGGTCCTCGATCTCCCAGGCGTGGTCGAGGACGTGCCACGCGATCCGCCGGGCCGCGTACCGCACCGGCCAGCCCGCCGAAATGGATCCGGCCGCCGCCTCGGCCGACCGGATCGCCTCGACGACGGCGGTTCGGAGGCGGTGGATGGCGGCCTCGTCCCCGGGCTCGGGAGAGGGAGATCGAAGGCCCAGCTTGCGCACGTACTGGGCCTCGGCGGCGAGCACGTGGCGGACGATCGCGTCCCGGTCGCGGCCGCCACCCCGCGGGCCCTTGCGCAGCTGGGCCGGTGCCCCTGCCACCACCCGGTCGAAGGTCGACCACGAGGCCAGGAGCAGGGCGGCCAGACGTGCACCCTCCCCGGGGACGAGCGGCCGGGCGTCGCCGGCGGCGATCGCGGCGGGGGCGCCGAAGTCGGTGGTCGCCGACCCCGGGAGACGTTCCACCACCGTCAGGGCGTCGACGGCGGCGGGGATCGGGAAGGCCAGGCCCGCCTCCACCGCCACCGGGAGGTAGCGGGGGGCGGCGGCGACCAGCGCCTCCAGCGCCTGCCCCTCGTCCCGGCCCGAGCGACACCAGCCCGGCCAGTCGGCCGCACCGGCGAAGACCCGTTTGGGCCCCAGCTCGAGGTAGACGGGGATGGAGGGGGAGGCCGGCGCCGTCACACTCAGAGCATGGCACAGGCGGTGCGGCCACCGGGGCGTGGGGGAAGGGCTCGCTCCGGCCGGGCCGGGGCCGGAGTGCGGCCCGTTGGTCAGGCGGCCTCTCCGGTCGCCGGGCTGCGCGCCGAGGTCCCGAAGCTCACCTCCGGCAGCGTCCCCACCGAGGCCCTGGAGCGGTTCACCACCGTCGTCGGTTCCCCCTGCACCCGGACCGATCGGCCAGCTCGGGAACTCGTTGGTCTCCACCACCGGCGAGCGCATCCGGGACGAGGCCAGAGCCATGCGGCTGGCCATGGAGAGGGCCTGGTCCTCTCGTCGATCAGGCCCGCGTCATCGCCTCGTTCACCGACTTCAGCTACGGATCTCGGACAGCGCTCGCAGACCGACCTCGAGGCGGTGCCTCAGCACCGGTTCCAGCTGGGCGTCCTCCAGGCAGGCCCGAAGGTTGCTGGCGACCAGACGGTGGCTGAAGCGGTCGACGGCGGCGCGCATGGCCGACACCTGCCGTACCACCTCATCGCAGGGCCGTCCCTCCTCGATCATCCGCTGGATGCCACGGGCCTGGCCCTCGATGCGCCTGAGCGCCGCGAGCAGCTCGGCGTGATCACGGTACTCCATACCAGCCTATACCCCATAGGGTATCTGCGTATTCTGGCCGCTCCGAGGTGACCGAGGTCCGACTCAAGGCTCGTGCTCGGGCGTGTGGCCGGGGTGTGCAGCACCTCCCGACGTACGCTGCCGAACTCCAGGACCTGGCCGTCGTCGAGGGGCGTGAAGGGATGGCGGACCGGCGCCGCCCGATGGAGGCAATGGGTGCGTCCACCGTCCGGGCCAGGTCGCGGGCACAGGAGATGAAGTCGACGTGGACGTGCGTCTCCAGGGCGGCGCGGATCTCCACCCCCAGGTCGGCCGCCTCCAGGACGTAGACGTCGGGGCCCAGGTCCTGGATCGGGTCCACCACCGCCGCCTGGCGGGAGCGGCCGTAGCCGACCAGGTAAGAGGCCTGGCCCAGCGGCTCGTAACGGAACTGCTCGAAGACCACGGCCCTCGACCTCCCTGAGCGTCCTCGTCGCCCCGGCGGACGAAGAAGACCGGCCTGCCGTCCTCCTCCTCGTGCCACCCCAGCAGCTGGTTGCCGGTGTCCTCGGCCCAGGCCGGGAAGTCAACGATCGCCCCTGGGTCGGTGGTCACGACCTTCATGATCTGGTCCGGCTGGAGGGCCTCGATGTGCCGGGCCGCCTTGACCACGGCATCGGGCAGAGGGGCCCGGTGCAGTCGAGCAGGCTGTCCTCGCGCAACTCCGTCATCACTGCACCTCCGTCTGCGTCGGGTCGTAGATGGTCGGGCCGAAGGGGCCGCGCGGCCGCCGCCGGCCCGCGTCAATCCCCCTCGTCCGCCTCCACGTCTTCCGGCGGGTCGATCCCGGCCGCCCCGGCCGGGGGCGGGCTCGGGGCACCCGCCTCCGCCGGCTCGGGGAGGCGGTAGGCCTCGCGGGTGGGGCGGAGCGGGCGCAGGAGCCAGTGGGGGCGCCGGGTGCCGTCGGGGGAGAAGCGAGGGGCGGGGTGGGTGGTGGCCAGCCAGCGCCGGTAGACCTCGGCCGAGCGGGCCGTGTCCACGACCACGTCTCCATGGGCGTCGCCGGGCTCGGCCCTGCGCACCCGGACCGCCTGGTGCCAGCAGTGCTGGCCGGAGATGGGGTCGGGGTGGACGGGGAAGGCCAGGTTCTGGTGGACGCCGGCGTCGGTCCACCAGATGCGAGCCGTGTCGGGATCGGCCGAGCGGTAGGACCGCACGCCCCTCCGCCGGCTCAGGCGCCAGCGGCTGCCCTCCCGGGTCAGGCCGACGGTGGCCATCATCTGGCCTTGGCCGGGCTGTCCCTCCGGCCGCCAGCGACCCATGTGGTGGCTGCAGGCCACCACCCCCGGGCGGATGGCCTCGGTGACCCAGGCCCGGAGCACGAAGTGCCCGATCTCGGTCTCCACCCGGACCAGGTCGCCGGTGGCGATGCCGCCCAGGCGGGCGGCGTCGGTGGGGTGGACCCAGAGTGGGTTGGTGTGGGCGATCTCGTCCAGCCACTTGGCGTTGGCGCTGCGGGTGTGGACCTGGATGGGGACCCGGAAGGTGGGCAGCAGCACCAGCTGTCCCTCCTCCAGCCGCCGGGGGTGGACGTGGCTGCGGATGTAGGTGGGGATGGCGTACTCGGGCCAGCCCCAGTCGGCGATGGTCGAGGAGAAGAACTCCAGCCGGCCGCTGGGGGTGGGGAACCCGCGCCGGACCCGGCCGTCCACCTCCACCCCCACCCGGCGCCGGCCCTCGGGGTCGGGGTCGGGCAGGCTCTCGGGGACGATGTTGGGCGAATCGGGGGCGGGTGCCCGGGAGTAGACCCGTCCCAGCCGGTCCACGCGCACGTCCTCCAGCTCCTCCGGCGGCACCTCCTCCTCGTGGCGGGGGCCGATCCCCCGCCGCACCTCGAAGGCGCCGTAGCGGCGCATGTACTGGAGCGGGCTCAGGCCCTCCCGCGCCGCCGCCTCGGGCAACCCCGGCACCGAGTGCTCGAAGATCCAGGCGTAGTACTCGTCCACCGAGAGCCTGGTCCCCGGCTCGCGCCGCGACTCGAAGTAGCGGCGGATGCCGAGCGAGCCGTCCGGGTCGACCCGCCAGCTGAGCTCGATCCAGAACTCGTTCTCCTCCCAGACCTGGCCCGGGTTGATCTGCCGGGTGTCCTCGACCGGGCCCTCCCGGCGCTCGCGGGCGGCGCGCCGCACCGGCTGGCGGAAGCCGAGCCATTGGGCGTCGTGGGTCTCGTAGGAGACCAGGTCGTGGCGCTCCGAGCCGTGGCCCATGGGCAGGACGTAGTCGGCGAAGTAGGCGGTCTCGTTCCAGGTCGGGGTCAGGGCGACGTGGAGCCCGATCCGGGAGGGGTCGCTCAGGACCTCGATCCAGCTGAAGCCGTCGGGGTTGGTCCAGACCGGGTTGTAGACGCGGGTGAAGTAGACCTCGATCCGGCCCCGCCCCTCCTTGAGGAAGTGGGGGAGCAGGAACGACATCTCGTTGGTGGCCAGCGGGTACTCCGGCGGCCAGGTCAGCTCGTTCCAGGTCTCGGGATGGGGGGGCACGTGGATGGGGCGGGGGACGAACTTGTTCCAGGTGTTGGGGTAGGTCCCCCCCTCGGTGGCCACGGACCCGGTCAGGGCGTTGAGCAAGAAGAGGCAGCGCGCCGCCTGCCATCCGCCCAGGTTGCCGGCGGCGGCCGCTCGCCAGATGTGGGTGGCGAGCCGGGTGCCGGCCCCGGCCACCAGCTCCGCCACCTCCCGGATGGCCTCGGCCGGCACCCCCGACTCCTCGGCCGCGACCTCGAAGCTGTACTCGCGGTACAGCTCGCGCAGCTCCGCCTCGAAGCGCTCGAAGATCGGCTCCGCCTCGGGGTGCCGCCGTTCCAGGTACTCCCGCCAGTTCCACCAGCGGCGGACGAAGTCGCGGTCGTAGGCGCCGGTCCGGATGAGGTGGTTGGCGATCGCCAGCAGCACCGCCGGCTCGCTGCCGGGATGGGTGGGCAGCCAGTGGTCGGCCTGGCTGGCGGTGTTGGAGAGCCGGGGGTCGAGGACCACCAGCCGCGCCCCCCGCTGCCGGGCCTCGACGATCCGCTGGGCGTGGGGGTTGAAGTAGTGCCCCGACTCCAGATGGGCGCTGACCAGGACGATGACCCGGGCGTGGGCGTGGTCGGGGCTGGGCCGGTCGATGCCCATCCAGTAGACGTGCCCCGAGCGTCCGCCCGAGGAGCAGATGTTGGTGTGGGTGTTGTGCCCGTCCACGCCCCAGGCGGCCAGCACCCGCTCCGTGAACCCGTCCTCCCCGGGCCGGCCGACGTGGTACATGATCTCGTTCCGCCGCCCTTCCCGGATGGCGGCCCGGATGCGGGCGGCGATGTCGTCCAGGGCCTCGTCCCAGGTGGTCCGGACCCACCGGCCCTGCCCCCGTTCCCCCTCCCGGCGCAGGGGGAAGAGGATGCGGTCGGGGTCGGTGATCTGGTTCAGGGTGGCCGGCCCCTTGGCGCAGTTGCGGCCCCGGGAGCCGGGGTGCTCGGGGTTGCCCTCCAGCTTGCGCACCTCCAGGCTCTCTTGGTCCACGTAGGCCAGCAGTCCGCAGCCCGACTCGCAGTTGAAGCAGACCGTGGGCACCAGGGTGTAGTGGCGCTCGACCCGTCGCGGCCAGCCGCGCGACTCCAGCTCGGTCCAGTCGTCCCAGCGCTCGCGAGGGGGGAAGGCGGCCAGGTGGGCGCGGCTGGGACCGGGGTAGAAGGTCTCCCCCCGGGCCTCCGCGGAACCACCGGCGGCGCGCGCCGGCCCGTCCATCGCCCCTCCTCCTTTTTGGTCGAGGCTCATGCCAGCGGCACCGACTGCCCGGCCCGCACGTAGGCGTGCTCGTAGGCGGCCAGGCCGGCCAGGGTCGGGGCGAAGGTCCAGGGCCCGGTCCAGGGGGCGGTCACCGCGATCGCCACCAGCGCCACCCCCGTCCAGAAGAAGAGCGCGCTCCCGCCCCGGAGCAGGTCGTGCCCGGCCAGCCGGGCCTGGGCGGTGGGGTGGGGCAGGGTCGTCTCGGCCACCACCAGCAGCAGATGGGCGAGCGCGCTCCCGGCCAGGACCAGGGCCAGGGCCGCGGTCGTCCCCGGCGCCAGCCAGAGGGCCAGGGGCAGCAGCCCCGCCGAGCCGGCCAGGAAGGCCTGCACCAGGAGGTGCGCGGGCAGCAACGGGCTCTGCCAGAGGTCGCGGCCCCGGGCCTGGGCGAAGAGGAAGCCGGTGTAGACGGCGGCCAGCGCGGCCAGGGGCAGGCCGGGAGCGATCAGCACCAACTGGATCGCGGCCAGGCCGCCCAGCCCCGCCCCCAGGTCGGCGGCCAGCAGCAGCCCGTAGGCCCCGATCACGAACGCCCCCCGCACCAGCCAACTCCGCCACTGGGGCCGGATGAAGATCAGGTGGAAGCGGAAGGGGTGCTTCAGGTCCCAGATCAGGAGCAGGCCGGTCAGGGCCAGGAAGACCCCGGCCAGCAGGGGCGAGCCCCAGCCCCAGAGCGGGTTCGGGGCGGGCAGGCGGCCGGCGAGGAGCAGCGACAGGGCCACCAGGTAGACGCCCGCGGCCAGGCTCTTGGTCCAGGTGTAGAGGCCGACCCGCCAGCCCCAGGGGCGGGCGTGGGCCACGTCGTAGGCGAGCAGGGCGGCGGCCGAGCTGTTGGCCGCCCCGGCCGGGGCTCCCGAGACCACCTCCCCCGACTGCTGGCTCCACATGAAGAGCCCGCCCCCCGGCCGCCGGGCGGCGAGCGGGTCGAGGGTGGCCTGGTGGGCGCCGCGGTAGAAGACCTTGGGTGAGGTCGCCTTCTCCGGCCGCCGCACCTGGACCGACTCCCGGCCCACGATCTGCGCCACCTTGGAGGTCGGGTCGTCGAGATCGCCGACCAGGATCGCCTCGGTGGGGCAGACCACCACGCAGGCCGGCTCCAGGCCCTGGTCCAGCCGGTGGGCGCAGAAGTTGCACTTCTCCGCCGAGTGGTCCTCGGGGTTGATGAAGATGGCGTCGTAGGGGCAGGCGGCCATGCAGGCCTTGCAGCCGATGCAGATCGACTTGTCGAAGTCCACGATCCCGTCCGGCCGCCGGTACATGGCCCCGGTGGGGCAGGCCTCGACGCAGGGCGCGTCCTCGCACTGGTTGCAGCGGGTGACCTGGAAGGCGCGTCGGGCCCGGGGAAAGCTCCCCACCTCGACGCTCTTGACGTAGGTGCGGGTGACGCCCAGGGGCACCGCGTTCTCCGACTTGCAGGCCGTGGTGCAGGCGTGGCAACCGATGCAGCGGCTCTGGTCCAGCACCTTGGCCCAACGGATCGGCTTTGAGCCAGCCTCCGGCCACCCGGTGGGCGGCGGCGCCGGGACCGCCATCACTCGCGGGTCAGCGCCGCGGCGCGCTCCCGGACGCTGCCGCAGACCAGCTCGCACATCTGGAGCAGGCTCTCGTCGACGATCCGGTAGAGGACCATGGCACCCTGCCGGCGGCGGCCCACCAGCCCGGCCTCGGCGAGCCGGGTCAGATGCTTGGAGGCGTTCTCGCGGCCGACCCCGGCCCGGGCGGCCAGCTCGCCGGCCGGGATCTCGCCGGCCTCGTGCAGCGTCCGCAGCAGCCTGAGCCGGGTCGGGTCGCCGAGGAGCGCGAAGCGCCTGGCCACCTCCTCGAGGAGCGTGTCCGGGACCATGGGCGGCAGCTTAGCATCGCGTGAAAAAAGTGAGCAAGCGTTCACATAGTTACGTCACGAGGCGAACGTTCCCCCGGCCGGCGGAGCGTGGAGGTGGAAACGGGCCAGCCCGGGAACGGGTCGGGGCCGGCGTCGCCTCGCGGCCCGGCACCGCCCGGTACCGTCCGCGCGGGACGTCCCCTGACGGGCTCGTGTGGGCGTGGCCACCCGATTGGTCCACGTCACGCCGCCCGCCACCGGCCAAGGCATGGCCGAGCAGCCACCGACGACCCATGGGCGCCGAGGTGAGGGGCCGTCCGCCGGCCACGACCGCCGCGATGGCCGGTGGCCGAGGGCGGCCTCTCCCGTCCCGTCGCCGGTCGCCCAGGTGGCGGGGCGGGAGGTCCCTGGCGGTTGGGGACGTTCGACACTGGGATCGGGGGCCGGACGGTGGCAGTCTCGACGTATCGAGAACGCTCCGAGGAGCTGCGGGGGCGTCACCCACCACAGGAGGGCGGCCATGACGTTGCTGGGCCAGCGTGAGCGAACACAGGTCCGAGACCACCTGGCGAAGCGAATGGACGGGGCCGTGACCGTACGGCTCTTCACCCAACTGGCCTCGCCCCTGACCGCGCCCACGGTTCAGTGCGAGACCTGCCGGGACACCGAGCAGTTGCTCCGGGAGCTGACGGAGCTGTCCGACCGGCTCCGGCTGGAGGTGCGGGACCTGGTCGCCGACGCCGACGAGGCGCGGCGGCTGGGGGTGGAGCACATCCCCACCATCGTCCTGGAGGGAAAGAACGCGGGCGTGCTGCGCTACGTGGGCGTGCCCGCCGGTTACGAGTTCGCGGTCCTGCTCGAGGACCTGGGCGACGTCTCGCGGGGCTCGACCGGCCTCACCGCCGCCACCCGCGAGCGGCTGGCGAGTCTCCCCGGCCCGGTCGAGGTGAAGGTCCTGGTCACGCCCACTTGACCCTACTGCCCACGTGCGGCCAGGTTGGCCCACCAGATGGCGGTCGAGAGCGCCCAGGTGACGGCGGAGGTGATCGAGGTGGCCGAGTTCCCCCTCATCGCCCAGCGGTATCAGGTCTACGGGGTGCCCAAGGTGGTGATCAACGACCGGGTCAGCTTCGAGGGCGCGCTGCCCGAGCCCAGCTTCGTGGAGCGGGTGGTGGAGGGCGCCTCGGGGCGGACCGGCCCCTGAGAGCCGTTTGTGACTCGGGCGCTCAGCCGCGGACGCCGGGCGGGATCACCGTGGGCCGCCGATCCCGACCGGTCGTCCATCGCCCGAGCGTCCTCATCGGCCCCTTCGATACCGTATGGGGTACCGTATGTGGGGAGGAGTCCTGATGCGACGAGAACGATACGGGTTCACGGTCGAGGTCCCCGTCGACGCGCAGACGGCAGAGCGGCGGACCCGCGAACTGCTCGTGGAGGAGGGCTTCGGCGTCCTCACCGAGATCGACGTGCGTGAGACGCTGAAAGAGAAGCTGGGAGCGGAGTTCCGGCCCTATCGCATCCTGGGCGCGTGCAACCCCCACCTGGCACACCGGGCCCTGGAGGTCGACCCGGCGATCGGGCTCCTGCTGCCCTGCAACGTGGTGCTGGAGGCGGCCAACGGGGGGACGGTGGTGCGCTTCCTGGACCCGGAGGCGGCGCTGGGGGTGATGGGCAGCCCGGCCGTGGCCGGCGTGGCCCGCGAGGCCACCGAGCGCATCGAGCGCGTGGCCCGAAGGCTGGAGGCCGAGCTCGCCCCGTGACCGGCCCCGGTCGTCGGCCCGTTCCCGATCGTTCCCGGCTCACGCCGGGTACACCCTGACCTCGGTGGCCTTCACCGAGACCCAGACCTCCATCCCCTCGACCAGCCCCAGCTCGGCCACCGCCGCCGGCGTCACCTCGGCCACCAGGCTGGGCCGTCCGCTCACTCGCACCCGTGCCCGGTCTCCGAGCCAGTCGAGGCCGCTCACGTGCCCGCTCCAGACGTTGCGCGGGGAGCCGAACGGTCGGCTCCGCCAGAGCGAGACGCTGCTCGGGGGGACGACCGCCAGCACCTCGCCGTCCCCGGCCCTTGCCACCTGCAGGCGGCCTCCACCCTCGACCTCGATCACGTTCTCGTGCATCCGGCCCCGGAGCAGGTTGACCCCGACCAAGTCGGCGACGTATGGGGAGCGGGGGTGCCTCGTCACCTCCGCCGGCGTCCCCGCCTGCACCACCCGGCCGCCCTCGATCACGACCAGGCGGTCGGCCAGGGCGATCGCCTCCAGCGGGTCGTGGGTCACCAGCAGGCTCACGCCGGTGAAGTCCCGCAGGCGACGCCGGAGGTCGCGCCGCACCTCGGCGCGGATGGAGACGTCGAGGGCCGAGAGCGGCTCGTCCAGCAGCAGCAGGCGCGGGTCGATGGCCAGGGCCCGGGCCAGGGCCACCCGCTGCTGCTGCCCGCCCGAGAGCCGGGCCGGTCTGACCTCCGCCTGCGTCCCCAGCCCCAGGCGCGCGAGCCACTCGGCCGCCGCCCGCCGTGCCGGCGCCCGTCCGACGCCCCGGGCGCGCAGTCCGAAGGCCACGTTCTCCAGCGCGCTCAGGTGCGGGAACAGCAGGTAGTCCTGGAAGACCATGCCCACCGGCCGGCGCTCGGGGGGGACGCGGAGGCGGCGGGCGGGGTCCTCGAGCACGCGGCCGTCGAGCACCACCCGGCCTTCGGCCAGGGGCACCAGTCCGGCCAGCGCCCGCAGGATCGTGGTCTTCCCGGCGCCGTTGGGGCCGAGCAGCGCCGCCACCTGGCCCGGCTCGACCCTCAGCTCGACGTCGAGGTCGAAGCGCCCGAGGCGCAGGCGGAGCGCGGCCTGGAGGCCTGGGAGCCCGGGGCCGCTTTCACCCGTCTCCGAGGTACCTTCCTCGCAGGGCCACCATCACCGCCAGGCTGACGACGATCATGAGCAGGCTCAACACCACCGCGACCGGGAGTCGGCCGGAGTCGAGGTCGATGTAGATGGCCAGGGGGACGGTCTGGGTGGTGCCGGGGAAGTTGCCGGCGAACGTGATCGTGGCTCCGAACTCGCCCAGGGCCCTCGACCAGGCGAGGACGGCGCCGGCGACGAGGGAAGGACGGATCAGGGGCAGGGTGACGCGCCGGAGGACGGTCCAGCGACTCGCCCCCAGCGTGCGTGCCGCCTCTTCGAAGCGCACGTCCATCGAGCGCAACCCTGCCTCCACCGTGATCACCAGGAAGGGCATGGCGACGAAGGTCTCGGCCACGATCACCCCAGGGGTGGTGAAGGGCAGGCCGAAGCCGGTGGCGGTGGCGACGGGACCCCCGACCAGCCCTCGCCGGCCGAAGGCGAGGAGGAGGGCGACGCCCCCGACCACCGGGGGCAGCACCATGGGCAGGATCGCAACCCCCCGCAGCAGCTCCCGACCCGGGAATCGGAGGCGGGCCAGCACCCAGGCCAGGGGGACGCCGAGCAGGCAGGCCAGGGCCGTTGAGGCCAGCGAGGCCACGAGCGAGAGTTCGAGGGCGGTCCTCACCCCCGGGTCGGCGAGGATCTGCAGCGTCGACCTCCAGGGCATCTGCACCGCGAGGCCGGCCAGGGGCAGCACGAAGAACAGCGCGCCGAGCCCCGCCAGGACGAGCAGGACCGGGCTGAAGGGCTGGGTCGGGGGTCGCACCACGGATGGCTCAGCGGACGGGGGTGAACCCGTAGCGCTCGAGCGCCTGCTGCCCCGAGGAGTTCAGCACGGCCTCGATGAAGACCCGGGCCGCGACCGGGTTCGGGGCCGACTTCAGCTCCACGATCGGGTAGCTGGCGACGACGTTCAGGCTGTCCGGGATCTCGACCCCCGCGACCGAGCTCCCCGCCGACTTGACGTCGCTCACGTACACGATCCCGGCATCCGCCTCGCCGAGCGCGACTTTGGTCAGCACCGACTTCACGTCCTGCTCCTGGCTGACCGGGGTGACCGTGATGCCCGCCTTCTTGAAGACCGTGGTCGCGTAGCTCCCGCAGGGGACGGCGGGCGCGCACTCGTCCACCCTGATCCCGGGATTGGTGAGGTCGTACACCGATCGGATGTGCTTCGGGTTCCCGGCGTGGACCGCGATCTCCAGCCGGTTGTGGGCGAAGATCCGGGGCGTGGTGGCGTTGAAGCCACCGCTCACCACCTTCTCCATGTTCGCCTGGTCGGCGGAGGCGAAGACGTCGGCGGGGGCGCCCTGCTGGATCTGGGTCACCAGGGTCGGGCTGCCGGCGAAGCTGAACCTCACCTTCAGCCCCGGGTTCCTGGCCTGCAGCTGGTTACCGATCTGGGTGAAGGCCTCGGTCAGCGAGGCGGCGGCGAGCACGGTGAGGGTGCCCGATGGCCTGGCCGAGGGGCTGGGTGTCGCCTGCGAGGCGGTGCCACCGCAGGCGGCCAGCAGCAGTCCCATCGCCATCCCGGCACCGAGCATCGTCGATCGCCGTTCCCGCATGCTCCCTCCTCCGGCTCACTTCTGGACGATGACGTCGTGGGCTTTGAACACCGCTGCCGCCACGTCCCCGACCTTGAGGCCCAGCCGGTCGGCTGAGGCGGTGGTGATGATCGCGGTCACCGTCTGGCCGCCGATGTCGATGCCGATCTCGGTCGAGACCTCTCCCCGGCGGACCTCGACCACCTTCCCGATCAGCTGGTTGCGGGCAGAGAGACGGGAGAGCCGCGCCTCCACCTCGAACATGCGCGGCAGCTCGCTGGCCAACGCCTGCCGGAGCGCGACCAGGGCCGCCGTCCGCACGTAGTAGTAGGTCGAACGGCCGCTGCGGCGGTGGCCGACCAGGCCGGCCGCGCTGAGCACCCGCAGGTGTTGGGAGACGACGGTGTCGGACACACCCAGCCGCCGGGCCAGCTCGCCAACCGAGATCTCAGCCGCGTCCTCCTGGGGCAGCTCGCGCAGGAGCCGGAGACGGACGGGGTCGGCGAGGATGCGCAGCGATGAGGATGCAAGATCTTCTTTGATTTGCGCATCCATGCGTCCATTCTAACCCCATCCACGCTCCATGGCGGGTCATTATGAGTTTTGATTTTTTCAATTGCGCAGATATGCAGACATGAACCCGACCGAGCAGCACCGGACCGGCGCCGTCCGCGCCTGACTCGCGGTCAGGCCGTGCGACAGATGGCCTGCTCCACCCGGGCCGCGGCCCGCCGGGCCGCAGCCACCATCTCGGGCACACGCTTGCGCGGCAGGCGCGACGCCGGAGCCGAGATCGCGATCGCTGCCGCCGGGCGACCGTCGGGACCGGGCACGGTCACGGCGATCGCATGCAGCCCCGGGGTGCTCTCCTCGAAGTTGGTGGCGTATCCCCGAGCGCGAACCGTCTCCAGCTCGCGCTCGAGCGCCTCGAGGCTGGTGATCGACCCCGGCGTCGCCGCCGGGAGCTCCTGCTTCGGGTAGAGGCGCTCCAGCTCGTGGCGGGGGAGCCAGGCCAACAGGACCTTGCCCGCGGCCGTACAGTGTGCGGGCCGCGACTGGCCCAGGCGGGAGCTGACCCGGACGTCCTCGGGGCCCTCGATGGACTCCAGGAACCGCACCCGGTCGCCCTCCAGGACGGTCAGGCTCACCGTCTCCCGGACCTCCTCGCGCAGGGCCTGCAGGATGGGCTGGGCCGCGCGCCGGATGTCGATCCCCTGCAGCGCGGCCAGGCCGACGTTGATCAGCGCGGGGCCGATGCGGTACGGCCCGCGGCTGCGCTCCTGAACCACGAACCGGTGCGCCTGGAGGACGGACATCAGGCGGTGGGCCGTGGACCGCGGCAGGCCGAGCAGCTGGCTCACCTGGTGCACCCGAAGCGAGCGGTGCTCCCGGAAGAGGAGCAGCACCTGCAGGGCATGGCTCACCGAGCTGAGGCCGTCGGACTGGCGCACGACGGAAGCGTACCGCCCCCCGCCCGCCCCCGCACCCGGGCGGCGTGACGGGTCGAGCGGCGCCACGATATGGTCGTGTCTGGAGGGGAGTCCGGCGCCGCCGGCGGGCGCGATCATCGGCCGGCTCCGGTCGCCGGCGACGCCCCCGCGCAACGGCCGCCCGGGCGCGGCCGGCGCCGTTCCCGGCAGTGGTAAGGAGGTGTGAGACTTGGTCCCTGGCAGCGTCCTCGGTCACCCGGTCCGCCGCCGGGAGGATCCCCGGCTGGTCACCGGCGCCGGCTGCTACGTCGACGACGTCCCGGTCGAATCTGGTTTCTTCGCGGTGTTCGTGCGCTCCACCGTCGCCCACGCCCGGCTGCGGGGGATCGACACCTCACCGGCGGAGCGCATGCCCGGCGTGATCGGGGTCTTCACCGCCGATGCCCTGGGCCTGCCCGCCGAGAAGGGGTTTCCCGGGGTCCCGGACGACTTCGTTCGCCCGCCACTGGCGAAGGAGGTGGTGCGGTTCGTGGGTGAGCCCCTGGCCGTGGTCGTGGCCGGGTCCCGAGCCCAGGCGGTGGATGCGGCCGCCGCGGTGACGGTCGACTACGAGCCCCTGCCCGCGGTCGTCGACCCCGAGGCGGCGGTGGCGGAGGGGGCGCCGCTGCTCTTCCCCTCGGCCGGCACCAACGTCTGCTACCGGGTCGAGGCCGGCCAGACCGACCAGGACGTGCTGGCCGAGGCCGAGGTGGTGGTGCGGGCCCGGATGGTCAACCAGCGGCTGGCCCCGGTGCCGCTGGAGCCCAACGGCCTGGTCGCCGCCCCCGACCCGGAGAGCGGGGGGTTGAAGGTGTGGGCCTCCTGTCAGGGGGCCTTCCAGGTCCGGGACGCGATCGCGGCCGCGGTGGGCCTGGAGCCCTCGAAGGTGCGGGTCATCGCCCAAGACGTGGGCGGCGGCTTCGGGCCCAAGATGATGGTCTACCCCGAGCAGGTGATCGTGGCCGTCCTGGCCGCCCGGCTGGGGCGCCCGGTGCGGTGGGTCGAGACCCGGACCGACAACCTCATGACCATGGGCCAGGGCCGGGGGCAGGTCCAGGAGGTCGAGCTGGGCGCCCGTCGGGACGGCACCTTCGTGGGCATGCGGGTCCGGGTCCTGGCCGACGCCGGAGCCTACCCGGGACTTGGCGCCTGGCTTCCCACCTTCACCGGGATGATGGTGTCGGGGGTGTACCGCATCCCCCGGATCGACTACCGGGCGACGAGCGTGGTCACCAACACCCCGGTGGTGACCGCCTACCGGGGCGCCGGCCGACCCGAGGCCACGAGCCTGATCGAGCGGGTGGTGGACATGATGGCGGCGGAGCTGGGCCTCGACCCGGCCGAGCTGCGCCGCCGCAACCTCTTCCGGCCCGAGGAGTTCCCCCTCACCACCGCCACCGGCGGCGGCTACGACAGCGGGGACTACGCCCGGGCCCTGGACCAGGCTCTGGAGCTGGCCCGGTACCAGGAGCTGCGCCGGGAGCAGGCGGCCCGCCGGGAGCGGGGAGCGTCCCGCCTGCTCGGCATCGGCCTCTCCACCTACGTGGAGGTGACCGGCGGCGGCGCGCCCCAGGAGCACGGGTCGGTCGAGGTCCGCCCGGACGGCTCGGTGCTGGTGCTCTCCGGCACCGGCCCCACCGGTCAGGGCCACGCCACCACCTATGCCCAGCTGGTGGCGGAGCGGCTGGGCGTGCCCATGGAGCGAGTCGAGGTGGTGTACTCCGACACCGGGCGGGTGCCGAGCGGGTACGGCACCGTCGGCTCGCGCTCCATGCAGATGGGCGGGGCGGCGATCGCGGTCGCCTGCTCCGAGCTGATCGACCGCGCCCGCCAGCTCGCGGCCGAGCTGCTGGAGGCGGACCCGGCCGACATCGAGATCACCGAGGGCGGGCTCGGGGTGCGGGGTGTCCCCACCCGCGCCGTCCCCTGGTCGGAGGTGGCCGCGCGGGCCGGAGAGGGCGGCCTCGTGGCCCGGGTCGACTACCGCCAGCAGGGCTTCACCTTCCCCTTCGGCGCGCACGTCGCCGTGGTCGAGGTGGACGTCGAGACCGGAGAGGCACGCCTGGTCCGCTACGTGGCCGTGGACGACTGCGGCCACGTGCTCAACCCGCTCCTGGCCGAGGGCCAGGTGCACGGGGGCATCGCCCAGGGGGCCGCCCAGGCCCTGTTCGAGGAGGTGGTCTTCGACGCCGAGGGCAATCCCCGCACCACCAGTCTGCTCGACTACGGCATGCCCACCGCCAACGAGCTGCCGGCGATGGAGCTGGGGCGGACGGTGACGCCGACCCCGCTCAACCCGCTGGGGGTGAAGGGGATCGGGGAGTCGGGGACGATCGGTTCCGGGGCCGCGGTTCAGAACGCGGTCGTCGACGCCCTGGCCCACCTGGGGATCAGGCACCTGGACATGCCCCTCACTCCGGAGAAGGTCTGGAACGCGATCCGGGCGGCACGGGCGTCCCGGGTCGCGTAGGCCGGGGGAGGCCGGCGGGGGAAGCGAAGCCCGGCCGCCGGCCTCCGCAGCCGGGGACCGGTACGCCGTCGGCAGCCACGGCGCTGGTTGCTCATCGGCCGTGAGGCCGCGCTCGCTGACGACCGGACGCGGCTGGCCGCTGGTCGGTCGACCACCTGTTCCTCGCCCAGGATGCCGTGCCGACACTGGTCGAGGTCAAACGCGGCTCCGACCCACGCATCCGCCCGGAGGTCATCGGGCAGATGCTGGACTACGCCGTCAACGGCGTCGTCTACTGGCCGCTGGAACAGCTGTGCGAGCTGTTCGTCCGCCAGTGTCAGCGCGACGGTCGGGAGCCCGAGGCGGCGGTCAGGGGAGTCGCGGGCGAGGAGGTTGGCGTCGAGGAGTTCTGGCAGCGCGTCGGCGATAGCCTGCGTGCCGGGAAGGTGCGGATGGTGTTCGTCTCCGATCAGATCCCGCCCGAGCTGCGTCGAGTGGTGGAGTTCTTGAACGGCCAGATGAGTCCGGCCGAGGTCCTCGCGATCGCGGTCAAGCAGTACGTCGGTACCGACGGTGCCAGGACACTGGTGCCGCGCGTGATCGGCCAGACCGCGGAGGTCGAGGCTCGCAAAGGCCGGCGACCGTCGGGCGAACGGCGGCGATGGGATGCGGAATCCATATTCGCCAGCATCAGGGAGAAGTGTGGGGAGAGGGAGGCGCGGGCCGCGCGCGAGCTGTACGAATGGACGTGCAGCGCGGTTGGAGGCCAACCTTGGCACTGGTGGGCACTGGTGCACAGCGTGGATCGTGGATCCCCGTGCTGGCGGCGGCTGGCCGAGAGCACTATCCGATCGCCCTGTCCTGTACAGCTATGGACGGATCGAGGTGCAATTCCAGCATCTGAAGGTGCGGCCTCCGTTCGACGACGAACGAACCAGGATCGAGCTGATGCACCGCCTCAACGAAATCCCTGGCGTGTCCTTTGGACGGGATGTCATCACCAGGCGGCCGTCGATCCCGCTCAGCCTGCCGGCAAACAACTCTGCCGCGTTCGAGCAGCTCAAGCGTGCGTTGGAGTGGGTCGAAGAGCGGGCGAGGGGGACGGAGGAACAGATGACCGGGGCGTGAGCGCGGCGGCCGGCGCCGGAGGGCGTGGAGGTGCAGTGCTCGGTGGACCCACCGGCCACCTCCTCGAGAGGGTGGTGGAGGTGGAGCCGAACGGACCCCTCGGTCAGCCGCTCCGGCTGCCGGCCCCGATCGGGGTCAGGTCATCAAGCCGAGCCCCGCCAGCCACTCCGCCACCCGCTCGAAGGCGAGCGGCTGGCGGCCGGTGTAGTGGTGGTCGGCCCCGGGGATGGAGACGTGCGTCAGCCGAGGCCGGCGGCGGCCCAGCTCCTCGATCGCCTCGGGGAGCCCGATGAAGGGCAGGTCCTCGGCCACCTCGCGCTCGCCGGTCAGCACCAGGACCGGGACCTCCACCTCCTCCAGCAGCCTCACCACGTCGTAGCGCTCCTCGGGACCGTACTTGTCCAGATAGGTCGCGGCGCTGCACAGGAAAGGCGTGGGCAGGGCAATGGGCAGCAGCGCCTCCGGGCGGCCGGACTCCGCCAGGCGGCGGGCCTCCTCCAGCTGGCGCCGTATGGCCTCGGCGTGGACCCCCTGCGCCAGCCGCGAGTGGGCCAGCCGGGGCGGCGAGGCGAGGACGGCGGCGGCCACCCGACCGTCTCCATGCCGGGCCAGGTAGTAGGCGGTCTTCACCGCCCCCAGGCTGTGGCCCCACACCACCAGGGGAAGGCGACCCCGCCGCTCCAGGTGGTCGATCCAGGCAGCCCAGTCGTGGCGGCACTCGTCCACCCGCTCGAAGGCGGCGCCCAGGTAGCGGGGCGAGGCCGAGCCGGGAGCGTCGCCGCGGCTGACCACGTCGTGGCCCCGGTTGTTGGCCCGCAGCGTCGTCCAGCCCGTGGCCAGCATGCGTTCAGCGAAGTAGGTGAAGAAGGGCTGGTAGAAGCTACTGCTGTTGCCGTGCATCATGAGCACCGCGGCCCGCGGGCGCTCGGGCTCCTGGAGCAGGCCGTGGAGCACCACGCCGTCGGCGGCGGTGACCTGGAGCAACTCGGTGCGGACGGCTCCCGGGCCGCCGGGCGCGTCCCGCCATCCTCCGCCGCTCACGGCGCCGACGCCGGGGTGGGGTCGAGACGGAGCAGCCGCCGGGCGTTGCCCTCGTAGATGCGTTGGCGATCCGTGTCGCTCAAGCCGAGCTGTTCGATGTTGGCGATGGTGGCCCGGATGTAGCCCGGTCCCTTCTCGGGGTCGAAGGGTGAATCGGAGGCGAAGAGGACGTGGTCGACGCCGAAGAAGTCGATCACGCAACGCACCGCGTGGCCGGCGCCGAACATGGCCGTGTCGGCGTAGAACATCCTGAAGTACTCGATCGGCCGCTTGGAGAGCGGGTAGTGCGCCACATCCTCCCGCTGGTCCGGCGGGGTGCGGCTGCCGAGCTGGTCCCACCCCGGCCCAACCCGGCCGGCGAAGTGCGGCACCAGGCTGCCGCCATGGTGAACCAGGACCTTGAGCCCGGGGTGACGCTCGAGCACCCCCGAGAAGACCAGGCGGCTCATGAAGACGGCGGTGTCGTACTCCCAGCCGAACACCCACCAGATCTCGTACTTCGATCTGCGCTCGGTGGGGTAGTCCGCCCAGGAGGCGTTGCGGGAGGGGTGGACCCAGATCATCCGGTCCAGCTCGGCCATGCGGGCGTAGACGGGCTCGAAGCGGGGCTCGTCGGGGGGATGGCCGTTGACGTGGGTGTAGACCTGAACGCCGAGGGCGCCCAGCTCGTTGCAGGCCCGGTCGATCTCCTGCACCGCCCCCTCGGGGTCGTTCATGGGCAGCGCGGCCACGAACCCGGCGAAGCGGTCGGGGTGACGACGGACCAGCTCCGCCATCTCCTCGTTGCCCAGGCGGGCGAACTCCCGGGAGACGGGTGGCTCGCCGAGGTCCTCGGGCGGCGGGGCGGGCAGGCTGATGATCTGGCGGTAGTCCTCCCCGAACTCGTCCATCTGGCGGAAGCGCAGGTCGAGGTCGACCAGGGAGGGGATGCCGGCCACCCGGGTGCGAATGTTGGCGGCGGCGGCGGTCTGGCCCAGGGCGGCCAGCCGCTCCGCGTACCTCCTGGGTATGAGATGGCAGAAGGCGTCGATCTTCATCTCGCGATTATGGCCGATGAGTGGATCAAGGACCGCCGTATCCCGGAATGCGGCCGAGATCCCTATACTGGTGCCGCCGTCGCGTTCGGCGGGGCGGCCGTGTCCGAGGCGCGGCCGCCGGCGAGATGAGCGCCCGTTGCGGGTGGGAGCCGCCGGCCGCGGAGTGGCCGGCGGTCGGAGGGAGGCGATGCGAGAGGAGATCCGCCGGTGAAGGTCGCGCTCTTCAGCCCCGTCCCCTACCTGGGCGACGCCCCGGCGATCTGGCCGGTCCCGGCCGAGGCCTACTCGGCGGAGGTGGCCATGGCCTCCACCCAGCTGGCGCTGGAGCAGTTCCAGCTCGCCGACGAGCTGGGGTTCGACTGGGTCACGGTGGCCGAGCACCACTACGCGCCGCTCTCCCTGACCCCCAACCCCGCGGTGCTGGCGGGGGCGCTGACCCAGCGCGTACGCCGGGCGCGCATCGCCCTGCTGGGACCGACGCTCCCCATCCTCAACCCCGTTCGGGTGGCGGAGGAGGTGGCCATGCTCGACACCCTGAGCGGGGGGCGGGTGATCGCGGGCCTGCTGCGAGGCACCTCCAACGAGTACGTGACCTACGACGTCAACCCGGCCGAATCGCGCGAGCGTTTCGAGGAGGCGCTGCAGCTGATCCTCCGGGCCTGGACCGAGCCCCAGCCCTTCGGCTGGCTGGGGCGCTACTACGAATACCGGTCGGTCTCGATCTGGCCCCGCCCGGTGCAGCGCCCCCACCCACCCGTCTACATCTCCGCCTCGAGCCCGGAGGGGGGTGAGTTCGCCGCCCGCCACCGCCTCGGGGTGGGTTTCGCCTTCACCACCGTCCCCCTGGCGGCCGAAGCCGTCCGTCACTACCGGGAACGGGCCGCCGAGGCGGGCTGGGAGCCGGCCGAGGACCAGGTTCTGTACCGGGTCGCGGCCCACCTGGCCGAGTCCGACGAGCAGGCCCTCCAGGACCTGGAGGCGAGGGGAAGCCGGCCCTCCTACAGCCGGAGCAACCGGGCCATCGACGACGCCTCGGCCGGCGCCGGCTACTACGGCCGCGACGCGGCGCGGCAGCGAGCGCGCCTCCAGCGCCACGGGCTCCGGGAGCGGATCGGCCTGGGGCAGCTCCTGGCCGGGAGCCCGGACACGGTCCTGGCCCAGGCGCGAGCCATCCACGAGGCGCTGCGGCCCGGGGTCCTGGAGGTGGTGTTCGAGGCCGTCGGCCGGGAGAAGACCCTGCGCGCGGTGGAGCTGTTCGGCACCCGCGTGCTGCCCTGTCTGAGGGAGCTCTGAGGATGGCGGAGGTCACCTTCGCGGAGCGTTTGGTGGCGGCGGAGGGGGTGCGCGTCCGCTACCTGGAGGCGGGGGTGGGCGACCCCCTGGTGGTGCTGCACGGAGCGGGCGGGCTGCGTCTGGGTCCGGCCCACCACCTGCTCGCCGCCCGGCGCCGGGTGATCGCGATCGAGATTCCCGGCTTCGGCGCCTCGGTCGCCGACCACGGCGCGGCCTCGCTGCGAGAGCTGGCCCTGACCGTGGCGACGGCGATCGAGCGCCTCGACCTCGGCCGCTTCGACCTGATGGGCCACTCCTTCGGCGGCAAGCTGGCGCTGTGGCTGGCGGTGGAGCGGCCGGAGTCGCTCCGGGCCCTGGTCCTGGTCGCCCCGGCGGCGATCCGCCCCGAGGGCCGGCCGCCGTTGCCGGAGGACCCCGCGGAGCTGCACCGCCTGCTCCACGCCCATCCCGAACGGCAGCCGGCGGCCCCGCCCCCGGATCCCGAGGTGGCGGCCAGGCAGCGCGAGCTGGTGGCGCGCCTGATCGGACCTCCGCGCGAGCCGGAGCTGGAGTCGCGCCTCGCCGCCCTCACGCTGCCGGTCCTGGTCCTGTTCGGCACCGAGGACCGGGTGGTGCCGCCGGAGATGGGGCGCCTCTATCCGGCCCTCGTCCCCGGCTCCCACCTGGTGTTCGTGTTCGACGCCGGCCACCTCCCCGATGCCGAGCGCCCCGAGGCCTTCGCTGCCCTGGTCGACGACTTCCTGGAGCGTCACCGGGGCTTCCTGGTGCGCCGGAGGAGCGGGCTGATCCATCCCTGAGGCGAGATCCACAGATGATGCCCACGTGGCGGAACATGTCATCTCCACTCCCGCTTGATGGACACCGGCCGATGGGGGCGGTATGCTGAGGCGAGATCGCCCCCGCGGGCCCGATCCGAGAAAGGCGGCGGCCCGGCGTTCCGACGCCGGGCCCTGAGGGAGGGAGACCGCCGGTGAAGGTATTCGTCTTCGACCTGCTGCCGTACCCCACCAACCTGGACCACCTCAAGGTGGACAAGGAGCTTCCCTGGCCGCTCCCGGGCCGTCACTTCGACCCCGAGGTCGGGGCCCGCGCCTACGCCGAGCACCTGGAGGCGTGGGAGGAGCTGGACCGCCTGGGCTACGACGGGGTCGGGTTCAACGAGCACCACACCTCGCCCTACGGGCTCATGAACTCGCCCAACCTCATGGCCGCCGCCGCCTCGCAGCGGACCAGACGCCTGAAGCTCCTCATCTACGGGAACGCCCTGCCCATCCACGATCCGCTCCGCCTGGCCGAAGAGCTGGCCATGCTCGATTGCATGTCCAATGGCCGCATCATCGCCGGCTTCGTCCGGGGCATCCCCCGCGAGTACCGGGTCTACGGCGTGCCCATGCCCGAGTCCCGGGCCCGCTTCGAGGAGGCCTTCGAGATCGTGCGCGGCCTGTGGACGGAGGAGGTGTTCTCCTACCGGGGTCGTTTCTGGAGCTATCAGGACGTGGCCATCTGGCCGCGGCCGGTCCAGCGTCCCCACCCTCCGGTCTGGATCCCGGTGACCACCAGCAAGGAGACCATCGAGTGGGCGGCGGAGCGCGACCTCCCCATCACCCCCGGCCTCGTCGGCGGCGGGCTGCGTGAGGACATCGTGCGCTACTACGCCCGCTGCCTCGCCCGCCACGGTCGCCGCATCACCCCGGGCCACCTCATCCTCAGCGTCGACGCCTACGTGGCCGACAGCAAAGCGCAGGCGGTCCGCGAGGCCGGCCCCCACCTCCTCTACTTCAGCCGGACCCTCTTCAGCCACGGCAACATCACCGAGGCCAACCTCCAGCGTGACGCCGGCTACCTGAGCTCGGCGGCGCTGGACTACATCCGTCCCGAGAACCTGCCCGCGGCCATGCGCGCCCGCGAGGAGTACCGCGACATGACCATGGAGCGGGTGGCCCGGCTGGCCGAGGAGCGGCCCTGGGGGACGCCCGAGGAGGTCCGCGACCGCATCATCGCCGAGGCCGACGGCGTGGGCGCGGACACGGTGCTGGTCCACCTCAACCGGGGCGACATGCCCCACCAGATGTTCCTGGCCCAGATCCGACGCTTCGCGGCCGAGGTGCTGCCGGCCCTGCAGGCGCACCGGGTGACGGGCGTGCCGGTGGCCGCCGATCTCGCCCCGGAGCGCGCCTAAACCCGGTTCGACGCCGACCGTGACCGGACCGGCCCCGACCGCCGATACTTCCCTGGTCGGGAGCGCCGCCCGCCCGGGCGGTCCGGCCCCGTGACGCGTCAGGGTTGGGAGGTGTGGCCATGGGATCGCGCGGCAAGGTCGCCATCGTCACCGGCGGGGGCAGCGGGATCGGGCGCGCGGTCGCGCTCGCCCTGGCCCGGGAGGGTTTCTCGGTGGTCGTGGCCGGGCGCCGGCGGGAGCCGCTGGAGGCCACCGTGGCCGAGGGCGCGGCGTCCGGCGGGGAGCTGCTGGCGGTGCCGGCCGACGTGACCGACCCGGCCTCGGTCCGGGCCCTGTTCGCCCGCACCCGGGAGGCGTTCGGCCGGCTGGACCTGCTCTTCAACAACGCCGGCCAGGGGGCGCCGGCGGTGCCGCTGGAAGACCTGACCTACGAGCAGTGGCGGTCGGTGGTGGACACCAACCTGACCGGCGCCTTCCTGTGCACCCAGGAGGCGTTCAGGATCATGAAGAGCCAGGTGCCCAGGGGCGGTCGCATCATCAACAACGGCTCCATCTCCGCCCACGCGCCCCGTCCCGACTCGGCGCCCTACACCGCCAGCAAGCACGGGATCACGGGCCTGACCAAGTCGACCGCGCTCGACGGCCGCCGCTACGACATCGCCTGCGGCCAGATCGACATCGGCAACGCCGCCACCGAGATGACGCAGCGCATGGCCGCGGGCGTCCCCCAGGCCGATGGGCGCCTGGCCCCGGAGCCGACCATGGACCTGGAGCACGTGGCCCGGGCGGTGGTGTACATGGCCACCCTGCCGCTCGAGGCCAACGTGCAGTTCATGACCGTGATGGCGACCAAGATGCCCTTCGTGGGCCGAGGGTGATCCGGCCGGGCCGGCCGCGGTCGGAGCCGCAAGGCCGGGGAATCGGTGTCGGTGCCCGCCGCCCCGGCCGGCGGGTGAAGCAACAAAGGGGAGAGAGGGAGAAGTGGCAACGACGTGGTGTCGACGAGCCGGACGGCTGCTGGCCGCGGTCGCCTCCCTGGCCACGGCCGCCCTGGTCACCGGTGCCGGACCGGGGGTCGCTGTCCAGCGCCTGGCGGGACCGGCGCGGCCGGCGGCGGCCGTGGCCTCCGGCCCCATCCTGCCGCGGCTGCCGTGCGCATCCCTGGCCCAGCCCCAGGGCGCCCAGCCGGGCGTCCCCGACTTCACCGCCATCCCCGGCGCCCCCACCCGCGTGACCTCGGCGACGGTGGTGGCGGCCGGCGCGCACAACCCGGCCTACTGCGACGTCAAGGGCTACATCGCCCCCCAGATCCAGTTCGACCTGGGGCTGCCCATGACCACCTGGGAGGGTCGGTACCTCCAGCAGGGCTGCGGCGGGTACTGCGGGAACGTCTCCGCCCTGAGCTTCCCCTCCTGCGACCTGCAGCCGGGCGCCGACTTCGCCGTCGCCTCCACCAACGACGGGCACGTGGGCGGCGACGGGCTCTGGGCGCTCGACGACGAGCAGCTGCGCGTCGACTACGGCTACCGGGCCGTGCACGTGCTGGCGGTGGCCGCCCGGGCCATCATCGCCGCTTTCTACGGGGTCCCACCCCGCCGTTCCTACTTCAACGGTTGCTCCGACGGCGGGCGCGAGGCCCTGATGGAGGCCCAACGCTACCCGGGCGACTTCGACGGGATCATCGCCGGGGCCCCGGAGATCTACGCCGCGCCCCTGAACGGCGAAGAGCAGGCCTGGAACGCGCGGGTGAACATGGACGCCCAGGGGCGCCAGATCCTGACCGCCGACAAGTTGCCGGCGCTGCACGCGGCGGTGATGGCCGCCTGCGACGGCCGGGACGGGCTGGTCGACGGACAGATCGACGATCCGCGCCAGTGCACCTTCGATCCCGCCTCCATCCAGTGCCCGGCCGGGGTCGATCAGCCCACCTGCCTCACGCCGGCCCAGGTCGACGTGGTCCGCAAGTTCTACCAGGGGGTGGTCGACGACCACGGCCGTCACCTCTATCCGGGAGGCCTGCCCTACGGCTCCGAGCTGGGATGGGTTCCCTTCGCCGTCTCCGCCACCCCCGGCGTCCTACCCCTGGACGCCAGCCTGGCCGACAACTACCTGCGCTTCCAGGCCTTCCCGACCGGAAAGCCGGGGCCGTCGTTCCGGGACTGGCAGTTCACGCTCGACGGCTTCAAGCGGCTCCTGCCCGAGGCCGGGGTCTACGACGCCCTCGACGCGGATCTCTCCGCCTTCCGCGACCGGGGCGGCAAGCTGATCATGTGGCACGGCTGGGCCGACCCCGGCATCCCGCCCCTGGGCACCCTGGCCTACTACGACGCCGTCCAGGACCGCATGGGCGGGCTGGAGGCGGTGCAGCGGTTCGCGCGCCTCTTCATGCTCCCGGCCGTCTATCACTGCGGCGGCGGGTACGGGCCCAATCAGGTCGACTTCGTCGACGCCATCGTGCACTGGGTGGAGCTGGGTCAGGCGCCCACGCGTCTGGTGGCGAGCCAGTTGAACCAGTCCGGCCAGGTGGTGCGAACGCGCCCGCTCTTCCCCTACCCGGAGCGGGCCCGCTACTCCGGGTCGGGGAGCATCGACGACGCCGCCAGCTTCGTGGCCGAGACGCCCTCGCCCCTGCCCGACGACGACGTGCCCTGGGTGGGCGATTCCCTCTTCGACGCCCCCGAGGGGAACCGCTGAGGCCGGACGGCCGTGGGCGCCCGGCCCCGGGCCGGCGCGCCCACGGGCCCGGCCGCGAGGTCCGGCCGCCCAGGCCCTAATACTGCTACCGTACTTGCCAGGCCTACCATTCCGGCAGGGTGGGTGTCCCTTCGACGGAGGTGGTGACCACGCTCGACGACCTGGAGCGCTGGGGCGAGGCGTTCTCTGCCTTCCACGCGCGCTTCGCCGACCTGTTCGCTCGGCGGGAATCCCGCGAGCAGGTGGCCAAGTACCTGCGGGGCCTGCTCGCCCCGGTCGAGCGCAAGAACAGCTGGCAGGTGGCCGAGGCGGTGGGGGATGCCACCCCGGACCGCATGCAGCGGCTGCTCTATCGGGTCGACTGGGATGTCGATGCCGCCCGGGACCGTCTCCAGGCCTTCGTGTGCGAGACCTTCGGTGACCCGGAGGGGATCGGTGTCCTGGACGAGACCGGCTTCCTGAAGAAGGGGGTGGCCTCGGTGGGGGTGCAGCGGCAGTACTGCGGCACGGCCGGCAAGGTCGAGAACTGCCAGATCGGGGTCTTCCTGACCTACGCCACCTCGCGCGGGCACGTGTTCCTGGACCGGCGCCTGTACCTGCCCGAGGCCTGGTGTGAGGACCCGGTGCGCCGGGCCAGGGCCAAGGTCCCGGAGGAGGTCGGCTTCCAGACCAAGCCGGAGCTGGCCATCGCCATGCTGGAGCACGCCTGGGCGCAAGGGGTGCCGATGCGCTGGGTGACCGGGGACGAGGTCTATGGCGACGCACCTCGCCTGCGGGAGATCATCGAGGGCCACGGTCGCGGGTACGTGCTCGCGGTCTCGTCGACCACGCCGGTCTGGACCGAGCGGCCGCCGGTGGGGTCCCCATCGGAACGAGCTCCGATGGGGTCCCCGGCGGTGGGGCCCTCCCGCCACCCCGGGGGCCGGCCCCGGACCAGGGCACGGCGGGCGCCGGGCGCCCCGTCGGCCACGACGGTTGGGGCCGTGGTCGCCAGCTGGCCGGCCGAGGCCTGGCAGCGGTTCGCCGTCGCCGAAGGCGAGCAGGGGCCACGGGTCTACGACTGGGGACGGGCGCGGGTCATCGAGCCGCGCGACTGGCTCCCCGGTCCCGAGGTCTGGCTCCTCGCCCGCCGCTCCCTCAGCGACCCCGACGACCTCGTCTACTACCTGGCCCTGGCCCCGACCGAGGTCACGCTCCAGGAGCTGGCGACGGTGGCCGCGACCCGGTCCACCGCCGAGCAGTGCCTCGAGGAGGCGAAGGGGGAGACCGGGCTGGACCAGTACCAGGTCCGGCACTGGCCGAGCTGGTACCGACACATCACCCTGTCGATGCTGGCCCACGCCTGGCTGACGGCGATCCGCAGCCAGGCCGAGGCGCAACCAGGGGGTGTCCTTCCGGCCTGGCCGGCTTGACCGTGCCCGGGGGGCGCCGGCTGCTGGTGGTGGCGCTGCCGCTGCCCGCGCGCTCACCGGAGCTTGGCCTGGTGTGGTCGTGGTGGAGACGCGTCAAGCGCCGGCACACCCGGCGCAGCCACCACCGTCGTCGCGCGTTCCCAGGCAGGCACGATGGCTCATGGGTCACAACTACGGTTGTAGTACTAAGCTGGGGTGATCGGGAGCGAGCCGGCCGGCACCGGCGGCGTGAACGGAAGGAGGTGCACATGCGCAAGATCGTGGACACGCTGCTGCCCACCACCATGGTGGGTTCCTATCCACGGCCGCACTGGTACACGTACCAGCTGCTGGGCCGCGACGTCCGGGTGGCCTTCAAGCACGCTCCGCACGCCGAGGCCTACGAGGACGCGACCGCGGCCGCGATCCGGGACCAGGAGGAGGCGGGCCTGGACATCGTCACCGACGGGCAGATGTACTTCGACGACTACGTCGGCGGCATCGGCTCCTTCTGCTGGTACATGTACGAGCGGATCGGGGGCTTCGAGCCGGCCAAGGAGGAGCACCCCAGCGCCGTCGGCGTCTCCGAGCGGACCAAGGAGGTGGAGCTGCTCTCGGACTGGGGCGGGGTGGTGAACAGCGGCCCGGTCAGCCACGGGCCGATCCGGCTCGCGGACCTCTACCGGATCGCGAAGCGTAACGCCCGCCGGCCGATCAAGGTCTCGGTGGGGGCCGGTCCCGTCAACCTCGCCTGGCACGTCTACTTCCAGCACTACAAGGACGCCCGTGAGCTGTCCTACGCCCTGGCCCCGATCTTCAACGCCGAGATGAAGGATCTGGTGCAGGCGGGAGCCACCTTCCTCCAGCTCGAGGACCTCGGCTCCTGGCTGCCACTCTTCACCGGCAACGACGCCGACTTCGAGTGGATCGTGGACGTGATCGCCAAATGCGTGGAGGGGGTGGACGCCAAGATCGCCTGGCACTTCTGCTACGGCAACGCCTGGGGGAACCGGCTGGCCGGGCTCTTCCCGCGCGGTTACGAGGCCGTCCTTCCCCACCTCTACGCGGCCCCGGTGGAGCAGTTCGTGCTCGACTTCGCCAACCGCGAGATGGTGGACGTCGACGCCCTGCGCACCCTCCCCGCCGACCGGGAGGTGGCGGTCGGGGTGATCGACGTGCGCACGACCATGGTGGAGACGCCGGAGCAGGTCGCGGCCCGGGTGCGCAAGGTGCTGGAGGTGGTGCCGGCGGAGCGGCTCTACCTGACCACCGACTGCGGCCTTCGCAACCTGCCCCGGATCGTGGCCAGGATGAAGCTTCGGGCGCTGGCCGAGGGCGCCCGCATGGTTCGCGCCGAGCTGGGTGCGGCCGCCGCAGCCGCGGGCTGATGACCAGATCGGAGGCCCCGCCGAGCCCGATGTCGGCGGGGCCTCCGTCGGCCGGACCGCCTCCCCGCCGTCGGACGGCGCTCGGGTCCGGCTCAGGAGGCGGGGAGTGGCGCCGGCCGCCGCCGGGCCAAGGCCCGGAGCAGACGGTCGAGGGCGCCCTCGGGGGCGCCGGTGAGGGATAGCACCACGCCGTCGACGAGGTCCGCCGCCTCCTCGAGCAACTCTTCGGCCAGCCGGAGGCCGACCTCGCCCTCGGCGTCGCCGGCCCGCCGCATCGCCTCCAGGACCGCGTCCGGGACGATCACGTCCGGCACCTCGTAGCGCAGGTACTCGGCCTCGCTGAAGCTGTGCAGCGGCTGCACGGCGAGGAGGATGGGCACGCGCTGCCCGGGCAGGGCGGCCATCATCCGCCGCAGGGCCTCCAGCTCGTAGAGCGGGCGGGTGACCAGGAACCGGGCCCCGGCCGCGATCTTGGCCCGGGTCCGGGCCAGCTCCGCCTGGAGATCGGCGGCGCCGGGGTTGCAACGGGCGCCCACATAGAAGGAGGTCGCGGCCTCGAGCACCAGGCCGTTGGAGTCCCGGCCCCGGTTGAGGCCGTCCAGGAGCCCGATGAGCCCGACCGAGTCCACCTCCCAGATCCCGTCCACGTTGGGGTAGTCACCCCGAAGAGGTGGGTTCCCGGTTCGACAGACGACGTTGCGGATGCCCAGGGCGTGGGCGCCGAGCAGGTCGGCCTGCAGCGTCATGATGCTCTTGTCCCAGGTGGTCACGGTCAAGATCGCCTCCACCTGGAGGCGCTGCTGCAGGTGGAGGGCCAGGCCCAGGGGGCTCATCTGGGCCCGGGCGCTGGTGGTCGGGGCCACGGCGAAGAGGTGGATGCCCCGGCTCCGGAACTCCATCGCCTCCCGGGTGGCTTGCTCCGCCCCTCCACCCAGCGGCGGCCTCACCTCGGCCGCGATCACGAACCGACGTGTCGCCAGCTGGTCGGCCAGCCCGCCGTCGCCGAGCTCGCCCTCCTCGGCCGCAGGGGCCCGCCTGGCCGACGAAGCCGGGGCGGGGGGGCGGCCGCGGTCCACGGGCCGGAGGCCGGCGATCGCCCCCGCCGCCGCCCGGATGTGTTCCGGGGTGGTTCCGCAGCAGCCACCGACCAGCGCGGCCCCGGCCTCCACGTAGCGCCGTGCGTAGCGGGCGAAGTAGCCGGCGTCGACGCTGTACTGGAAGCGTCGGCCGCCCACCATCCGGGGGGCGCCGGCGTTGGGCTGGGCGCTCAGGGGGAGCGAGGTGTGGCGCGACAGCTCCCTGACGATGCCCAGGAGGCCCTGTGGCCCCAGGGTGCAGTTGGCGCCGATGACCGTGACCGGGAGCTCGGCCAGCGCCGCCGCCACCGCCCCCGGGCTCTCCCCGCCCAGGGTCTGACCGTCGTCGGTGAAGGTCATCTGGGCCACGATGGGCAGGTCGCACTCCGCGCCGGCGATGCGCACCGCCTCGAGCATCTCGGCCAGGTAACCGAAGGTCTCGAAGACGAGGAGTTCGACGCCGCCCTCGACCAGGGCCCGGACCTGCTCGCGGATGGCCTCAGCCCGGGCCTCCGGATCGGCCCTGGCCCGCTGGGCGGCGGTGACCGCGGGCGACACCGAGCCGGCCACGAAGGCCGGCCGGCCGGCGGCAGCGCGCGCCTCGAGCGCGATCCGTGCCCCGGCCAGGTTGATGTCCCGGGTCAGGTCCTGGAGGCCGTGCGGAGCCAGTCGCAGGCGGCTGGCCCCGAAGGTGTTGGTCTGGATCACGTCCGCCCCCGCGGCCAGGTAGCTGTCGTGGATGGCCCTGACCAGGCCGGGGTCGGACAGGTTGAGCTCGGGCAGGGCCCGGTCGAGGGGGATGCCGGAGGCGTGGAGCATGGTCCCCATCGCTCCATCGCAGACCAGAACACGCTGCTCGAGGGCGGCGGCGAAGTCGGCCATCATCGGTCGCCCAGCGCCTCCACGATCTCCAGCGCCACCTGGGCCAGCAACCGGTCCTGGTAGCGGTCGAGGTCGAGGCCGCAGATGGCCCGGACACGGTTCAGGCGGTAGGTCACGGTGTTGGGATGGACGTGCAGCTGGCGGGCGGCCCGCTGCAGGCTGCCGTTCTCCCGGAGGTAGACGGCCAACGTCCTCAAGTATCCCGAACGATGCTGTCGCTCGTGAGCCATGAGCGGGCCGATCACCTCCTCGGCGAAGGCCCGGAGCTCGTCCAGGTCCGGCACCTGGAGCAGGAGACGGTGGATGCCCAGGTCCTCGAAGGCCACCGCCTCGCCGTGCCGGCCCAGGCGCCGCGAGGTCCCGATCGTGCGCCTGGCCTGGGCGTAGGAGCGGGCGATCTCGCTCGGCCGTCGGCAGGGGCCACCGATGCCCACGGTGAGAACCGCACCCGGGTAGAGCCGTCGCGCGTGTCCGAGCAGGGCGTTGCCCAGCTCGCGAGGGGCCAGCCAGCGGTGGTCGGTGGAGGCGGTGTGCTCTCGGGCCACGATCACCAGCTCGCGGTCGCGGACGGCCACGATGGCGTCGGGCGCACGGCCGCTGGCGAGGCGGGCCAGGCCGTCCAGGATCCGGTGGCGACGGGCCGCCTGGTCCACGGCCTCCAGCTCCTGATCGGTGGCGTCCTCCAGCGTGACCGAGATCACCCGGTGGGCGTGGCCGGGGTCGTAGCCGAGATGCTGAGCCCAGCGGTCGACCTCCTCCGGCTCGGCGGCCCGACCCAGTAGGAGTCCCTCCATCAGGTCGTCGCGGACGCGGGCCGCGGCCGCGGCCACCACCCGCTCCCGGCCCATGATGACGCCGCAGATGGTGGCGGCGTGCTCGGTCACCAGCAGGCTGACGTCCTCTCCCGGCTCGGCTCGTGCCCGTTCCACGGTCAGCAGGCAGGCCAGGATGTCGTCACCGACCAGGACGGGGGCGACCACGACGGACGGGGATCCCTCGGCGGCGGGCAGCCGCAGCGGCCGACGGGTGCGCGCCACCACGCTCACCACCTGGCCCAGCCGGCGGCCGGAGATGAACGCACGCGCCCGCCCCATGGCCTCGCCCGGTCCGGCGCCGGCCGCAGCGGCGGCGAGCACGTCCAGGGTGGGGCTGACGATGGCCACCAGGTCCGCGATGCGCTCGGCCAGGAGCCTGGCCACGGTTTCCAGGTCCGCGCTCTGCAGGGCGAGCCCGGTCAGGTGATGGTAGATGGTCACCAGCTCGCGTAGCACCTGGTTCTCGCGGCCGACGCCGTCCGCCCTCACGGGCGTCGGCTCGACGGGCGGTTGGTCCCGAACCGCCATGCTGGCATCCTACCGCGCCGTCGTGGGCTCACCCCTGTGGCAAACCACAATGAAATCGCCGGGCCATCTGTGCCCCAGGCCAGGATCTGACGAAGGGAGACGCAGGGCGATCGCGAGCGGTCGGGGTGTGGTTCCCGGATCATGGCTGTGGTATGGCACAAGTCGTGCCCGGACAACTCTGGGGAAATCGTCATTGCCCGACCGCCCGACTGAGCCTACGGTCGATGACGATGGCAACACACGTGGGTGGCGACATCAAGGACCGTTCGCTGGCGAGGGCGGGGGAGGAGCTGATCGAGTGGGCGGCGCGGGAGATGCCGGTGCTGCTCATGATCCGGGAGCGGTTTCGGCGGGAGCGGCCGCTGGCGGGGCTGC